>ERZ778512.121-NODE-121-length-83215-cov-18.140464_pt1 | contig 83215 bp, 94 predicted proteins | sample MGYA00510346_ERZ778512 | MGnify/ENA primary metagenome ERZ778512 (study PRJEB29527, sample SAMN07138962) | mouse gut metagenome | material: feces | host: mouse | place: China:Nanjing | collected 2016-01-25 ...
CTCATGCACGGTTTGATGAGGGGCGAGTGAAAATATCACTCGCCTACTCTACCATAATTATGAAAGGAGGGAACCTAAGTGAAATGTTTGATGAAATACCAGTGGGTAAAGCTGCCCAGAAATTATCTTCCTGAGGGAAAGGGGATTATGGGTGCATGGGCGCGTCTGGCATCCCGTGCAGCATTTCGCAAGGGACAAGCCCTCTACTGCGGGCATATAAACGCTGTAAGCCCCGGGATGTGGTCAGGAGGCGTTGTAGGGCTAAAGAGTATTCTCGGTCTAAAAAGCCGTCAGAAAGCTCTGGAGGCGCTTCAGACACTGTCTGGCTTAGGTTATGTACAGTATACGCTTGACTCTAATACGAAAAAGCTGACCTATCAGATAACAGACTGGGTAGTGAAATGTTCCGGAGAAGAATGTATGCAGGGTGCTGTTTATGCAACGGATGGATATGGTTTTCTCTGCCTTCCTCGCAATATCACAGAACGCCTTGCGGAAAAACAATATATCTTTGAAGAAGCTGACGCTTGGATGGATCTCTGGTGCCATTCCGTGTATGAAGATTCGAACAATGCGTTTTCTTTTATGGCTCCGGTCATCCAGTATGGAAAATACGGAGCCTTACTCACGTTGGAAACCTTGGGACAGCGTTGGGGTTGGGAAAAGACGAAAGTATGGAGATTCATGAAAAAGTATGGGGATGTCTTTGCTCTATATGGTCTTCCAGGTTCCTATGGCTGTCTCATTTTTAATAAATTGTATCCGACAGGATCAGAGGTTTCAGTTCCAAACCAGGAGGAAATACAACGTATTCTTGATGAAATACGCATTTATGGAACAGGTACGCATAAAACGGGTTCAGACCATGAGCATATGAACAAGCTCATCACATGGTACAGCCGCAGACTGACCAGAAGCAACCTGCCAGATGCAGACACACAGAACGCTGAAAATCGCGTTGCACTTTCAGCCCCTATAATACGCGCGTATCTTTCTCCGTGTAGGAATTGTAAGAATTGTGGATATGACTGCCAAGGTAAAGGTTATATAACACAGGCAGTGATAGAAACGAGTAAAATCCGCGGGCCATGTGAGCCGGTGGATATCACGAAAATAGCAAAGGAGTATTTTACATATGAGCAAGCAGGATGAAAAAAAGTTGTATGAACAACAGGAAAACAGGATATTAGCGCAGTCAGACGCATTTATTTCCCTTCTTACAAAGCGAGGGATTCTTGGAGACCAAAAAATTGATGATGAGAAAGTGCGTGCTGCTCAAAAGGAGAAAAAGCGAAATGCTTATCACAATACCCAGATGCTCCTCAAGAATTACCGGAAGATGGTCTGGGTGTTTAGTTGTTACCCAGAGGAGATTTTGCAGGAGCTGGAGGCCCCGTTTGAAAGCTTTGACCGAATGGTGGACAGGCTGGATCTGGAGATGGCTATTGGGAACAAACGGATGGAGAGCCGTCTGGAGGCAGCGGCAAGGTCAAGATTGCTTCTGGATCGGTTTAACGAAGCGATGGCAGTTCTCCGCAAGGAGCCGACACGGGGCGAAAAGTTGTATCAGCTGATCTATACGGCCTATCTGGCACCGGAAAAGCTGAAACTGGAGGAGATTCTGTTTCGGCTGGACTTGTCACAGAGGCACTATTACAGGCTTCGTGAGCAGGCAATTTCCATTCTTTCCATTCGCCTGTGGTCAGCTCCAAGTGAGGATGTGGATGTATGGCTGGAGCTTCTGACACTTTTTGAACATTTGGAATGACAAATTCAGGGTGAATAAATTGGCACAAAAATGGCATAAGTTCTGCCGATGACAGGGGAATAAAGCCGTGCTATACTTGTATCATCCCAAACTGGGATTGGGCAGACAAAGATGCCGTTTCTAAAGCTGAAATGCTTTGAGAAGCGGCATTTTTATTGCCTAAAATCAAAAAAGGAGGTACTCGGCATGGTTAAACAAATCAAAAGAGGCGGAGGGCGTATGAAGACAGCCTACTGGTCGTTGGTCAGTATGGTGTCTGCAATGCTTATTTCGCTGCAGCCTGTTATGGCTGACACAATCTGGAACCGTTTTTCGACAATCATGAAGGATGTTTACGGCCAGTTGGTTGGAATCAGCACGATTGTGGCGGTTACAGCGGCGGCCATCGCATTAATTGTCAGGATGATTTCCAGAAACCAGCGCGCAGTCGATGAGGCAACGTCATGGCTTAAACGAATTGTAGTGACGTGGATTGTCCTCAATTCCCTGGGGTTCATCGTCGCCTATCTGCAGCCCCTTATTGCTGGTGGCAATTACACAGGATAACCAAAAAAGAGAAAGCAGATGGAGGAGGTGATGATAGATGCTTGATTGGATTTTTGAAGGAATCGTGACGTGGATCAGCAGCATTATTTCACAAATGATGGATGCAGTATCCGGTCTGTTCCTTCAGGCGCTGGGAACAGATATGACAGCGATGGAAGAATATTTTCCGTTTGTGTCTAAGGCATTTACAGTCATGCAATACACAGCATGGGCGATTCTGTTCCTTGTAACGGTATGGCAGCTTTTCCGTGTCTTTGGAGGACCAATCACGGAAGCAGAAAATCCGTGGGTGCTTTTGGCAAGAGGTTCTATTTTTGCTCTATTGATCGGCTATGCAAAGCCGATTTTTATGATTGTGCTGGATATCGCCCGAGCGCCATATACGGCTTTGATGGAGATTACCATGTCGGCAGAGGATTTTACTTTTGCGGGTGTGGAACAGGCACTGTCTAATGGTTTGACAACCATTGTAGCCATCGTATCAGTGGTAGGGCTGCTGCTTCTCATTATTTTAGAGATCGCTCTTGGCTGGAATTATTTTAAGTTGTTACTGGAAACCGTTGAACGCTATATTGTGGTTGGCGTGCTCTGTTACACCTCCCCTCTGGCTTTTTCCATGGGTGCTTCCAAAACAACAGCGCCGGTTTTCAAGAGTTGGTGCCGTATGGTGGGATCACAGCTTTTGCTGTTGGTGATGAATGTATGGTTCCTCAGGGGCTTTAATAGTTCCATGGGACAGTATATCGGAAACGGCGGTGCTCTTTCCACAGGTCAGGGAAGCATTTTTCTCTGGCTGTTCTGTGCATTGGCTTTTTTAAAAACGGCACAGAAATTTGACTCCTATCTGGCGGCCATGGGGCTGAATGTAGCTCAGACTGGTTCCAGTATGGGCATGGAGCTTATGATGGCAGCGAGGGTGATCAGCGGTGTTGGAGGCGGTGTGAGAAATGCGGGCAGTATGTTCCATAGTACAAGCACTGCAACCGGAACGGGTGCAGCTGCAAGCGGATTTGCTTCCGGGTTCGCATCACGCTTCAAGCCAAATTCCTTTGTCCGTGATGCGGTTGTGGATGGCGGAAGCCGTATGGGTGCCGGCGGCAGCATCGGTTTTGTCGGTCGTGCCTTTGGTGGCATGGCGGCACGCAACGGTGCCACGCTTACAGGAGACTCCATTTCTTCTGTAGCTTCAAGAAATCCCGGTGTTTCCGGAACGATTGCCGGTGACATTGCAGACAGAAGCCTTGGCAACTATATGCCTCAGATGCAGGGTCAGCAGCTGAAAGATACCCAGATTACAGGTGGTCAGATCAGTACAACTTCAATTGGCGCAGATGGAAAGAGTACAGCGCTTGAAATGTATAACGCATCACAGTTTGAGAAACCGGTTGCACCGCATTCTGTTGTTACAGCTTCCGATGGAAGCCAGTGGTATCAGATGGCAAGCGGAGCCGGAGCAGGTGCGTTTTATGATGCGCCGGCACTTATGGGAAGTCCGTCAGAAGCGGCACAGGTTGCAGCGACTTTCCCAGACGCTTCCGAAGGAACGACCCTCAGGACGGTTGGCGATGGCGTAATCGAAGCAAGTTCCGATTCTGGCAATACCATGTGGTACAACAGCGCTTACTATGATGAGCCGGATGCACCACATACGATTATGCAGTCGGCAAACGGTGTAGACTGGTATGCTATGCAGCAACACGCTGAAGCGCCTGTATTTGAACAGGGCGAGGCTGCTTTTGCATATAACCAGGCACAGTTCCAGGCATTTATGCCAGGATATGAACAACAGGTATCCTCTGTGGATGGATCCGGACGTATGGATGGTCATTTTGAGGTTCGCCATGAAAATGGATCGGGAACCATGTTCTATGATACATCTCAGTATGCGGCTCCCCGAGGGGACTATCAGGTGTTTGAAGATGCCCGCGGAGGGCAGTGGTTCGCTATTCGCGGCGAAGCCGCTGTGGAACGCAAACCGGTTTATCAGGATGGAAAACCGGTTTATGATGGTGACAGTGTACGCACAGTATCTGTGGAAACTGTTCGTTATAAGAATACGCCATCACGCTTTGGAGAGCCAAAGCACCGCAGCAAAGGGGAAATTAAGCCGCCAAGGCGGAAACGGTAAAATAAGTGCAGGCAGCCGAATCAGAGAAAGATACTGGTTCGGCTGTTTTGCATTTTTCATGTTGAAATAACGCTGCTCTTGCAGCAGCTTGATATAAGGAGGTGGATTGCATGGCTGAGCCAGAGAAACAGCAAATCGGTGATGGCTCTGATAATTATGGACAGGCCGCCGGACAAATGGCAAAAGCGGCGAAGCAGGCAGGACAGGAAGCAGCAAAGCAAACGGCAGTAAAGGGCGCAGAGGCTACAGCTAATGCGGCCGCTGCTACTGTAAAAGCCAGTGTGGAGGGCGCAAAGGCAGCTGCAGAAATCGCTGCCGGTACTGCGGCTGGTGGTCCGTGGGGCGCTATCCTGTCTGCGGCATGGGCAATGCGCCATACTCTTTTCAAGATACTGATATGTATCTGTTTGTTTCTGTTGTTCCTGATTACCATGATTGTTTCCTTGCCGACGATTGTATCAAACAGTATTTTTGGGCTGGATGGTACGCAGCCGGCGGAAGGCGCAACTCTGATGTCAGCCTATACGGAGATGTCAGGTGCTGTTTCCGATGTGGTAGATGAAGGATATAACCAATCGCTTGCCTATGCGGATAAGTTGATTACAGACGGTGGATATGATTACGATCTTTCAATGGATGCGTTGGTCAATTATGCACAGAGTTCCGCCGGATATGATGTCTGTTACATACTGGCGGCTTATTCAGCGTCCATGCAACAGCAAAACACTGGCAAGGACGATATGGTATCAAAGCTCAGAGGCTGTGCTGGAGATATGTTTCCCGTTACAGCAGAAGAAAAGGAAAAAGAGATAACCATTCCTGTTTCCTATTACACCTATAAATCAGTAACGCTCACTGTGATTACAAACAAGGTGCAGACAGGTACGATTAACGGCACACCCCAATACCGGTATGAGACAGCATCAAAAACTTACTATCTCCCGGATGAAGCACATAGCAGTGATACGGCTGTCACGGTGGATGCCTATAAAGAGGTAGCGGTGGATATCCCTGTTTATTCCGGTGGGAAGATTACAGGCACAACCACAGCAAGTTATTATGTGGCAAACGGGCAGGAAACCCTGAGCCCTGGTACTGAGATTATCAAATATCTGGAGTGTACCATTCATCCGTTTGACAATACAGTGATTTCCAAAGCGTTTGGCATTGACCTGAATGCAAAATATGATCAGTTTAACCTCACTTATGGCGAGGTAATTCAGAACATGGCGAATGCGTTAAAACGGACGCTGTATGGTTCTGTAGGCAGTGGACAGACGGTTCCTCTGACGGATGCCGAGCAGATTGCTTTTGTGAACCGACAGAATTGTAATGCGACAAGAAAGCATATCCTCAGCACCGCCCTGTCCCTTGTGGGCAAGGTTCCATATTTTTGGGGTGGGAAGTCGGCACCCGGTTGGAACGATGAATGGAATACGCCAAGGCTGGTAACAGCTGCAGGGTCTTCTACAACAGGCACAATACGCCCGTATGGGCTTGATTGTTCAGGCTTCAGCACATGGGTATTTAATACAGCTGTGGGTGTAGATATCGGAGCAGGTACGTCCGGACAGTATCCAAATACCGTTGGGGTATCAGCAAGTGAGCTGCTTCCCGGTGATTTAGGATTTTTAGCAGAATCTGATGGAAACGGATGGAACCATGTACTGATTTTTGCCGGGTACGGTGAGAGCGGAGAACGGATGTGGGTGCATTCTTCCGGCGGACAGGGTGTAATCCTGAATACGCCCAGTTACGAATCATCGCTTTCTTTACGCCGGCCTGTTAATGTGGATTTTGATGCGCCGGTATCCAGTGAGGTTTCAGGAACGCCGATTTCTACTTTAGAAGTAGATGTTACCCATTACTGTGCATGTGCAAAATGCTGCGGAAGCAACGCAGACGGGATTACTGCCAGTGGTAAAAAGGTGGCTCGTGGCATGGTTGCAATGTCAAGCCATTATCCGTTTGGCACGCAGATTATGATAAACGGAACCATGTATACCGTAGAAGATCGCGGTGGTTCCGGCATTGAGAATGATATCCATCGTGTGGATATTTTTGTGCCGGATCATAATGAAGCATTACGTTTGGGCAGATACAAGACAACAGCTACAATTTACAGGATAGGAAGGTGAGAAATCTTGGATGAAAAAGAGTACAGTAATATTTATGCTATACCGGCAAATTACACAGATTCCGGCAAGATTTTTGGCGGAATGCTGGAGCCGAGAAATGCAGTAGAAACAGGGATATTGTTAGTTATTTTGGGATATCCGGAACTGATTCTGATTCCCATGTCCGGAACGATTCGCATTGTTGTCATGACTCTTACACTTTTACCTCTTGCGGTTCTTTCCATGATGGGGATTGACGGCGATTCGCTGTTTCAGTATATCGGACATATCATCCGATATTTTGCGAGCAGGAGAAAACTACATTACAGAAGGGTGGGATACAGATATGATCCAAAACAGCTCCGAAAAAAGAAAAAAGGCGGCAAAGCAAAGAAAAAAGGCAAAAAAGCCGGAAAAGCTGGAGTTCGTCCAGGACTTCATTCCAGTTAAAAGTCTCCAGCACGGTATTATTGAAACGACCGATGGGAGATATATTCGGATTCTTGAAATTGAGCCGATTAATTTTATGCTGCGTTCCGGAGAAGAACAATTTAATATCATATCGTCTTTTGCCAGCTGGTTGAAAATTTCTCCTATGCGGCTTCAGTTTAAGAGTATGACAAGAAAGGCAGACTCAGATAAACATATTGCCATGATCCATGAAGAACTGGAAGTAGAGGAAAGTGAAGAATGCCGACATCTTGGAGAAGGCTATATCCGCCTGATTAAAGATGTGGGAAGTAGAGAGGCGCTTACAAGGCGCTTCTTTTTGATTTTCCAGTATGAAGAGATTCGTCGTGGGGATGGGGATGATTTTTCTCTGATTTATGGCATGATGCAGACAGCGGAGCAGAATGCCCGCGCTTATTTCCTGCAGTGCGGGAATACGATTCTCCAACAGAAAGACCCGGATGAGGCAACTGCGGAGATTTTATATATGTTTTTTAACCGCCGGTCCTGTGTGGATGAGCCGTTTTCGTCCCGTGTGAACCGTGTGGTCGTGGATACGATGGCGGCGAAAGACAAGGTCATTGGCGTGGATCCTATCCCGCAGATTCGCATGGCGCACTTTCTGTCGCCGCGTGGAATTGACTTGACCCACTATAACTATGTCATGATGGATGGGCTTTATTATTCCTTCTTGTTCATAAAAGGGAATGGTTATCCGGGTATGGTGCGGGCAGGATGGATGTCGGCCCTTATCAATGCCGGGGACGGGATTGACATAGATATACAGCTGAGGCGTGAGAACCGAAGCAAGACCATTGACAAGGTGGCGCAGCGCATCCGACTTAACAGAACAAAGCTGAAAAGTATGCAGGATACAAGTACCGACTATGAGGAATTGACCAATTCCATACAGGCAGGCTACTTTATCAAGAACGGAATTGCCAATAACAATGAGGATCTGTTCTATATGTCTGTGTTCATCACAGTTTCCGCCAAAGGCTATGAGGAACTGATGTGGCATAAGCAGCAGATCGTGGATATGTTAAAATCCATGGATATGTACGTAAGTGATTGTAGATTTCAGCAGGAAGCGGCACTTCGCTCCGTGATGCCGTTTTTGAAGATTGAACCATCACTGGAAAAGAAGTCGAGACGGAATGTGCTGACCAGCGGCGCCGCATCTGCTTATATGTTTACCTCTTTTGAAATGTCGGATGATACGGGTGTGTTGCTTGGTATCAACCGGCACAATAACTCTTTATGCATTGTTGATCTGTTCAATACGAAAAAGAATAAGAACGCTAATCTGAATCTGCTTGGCACCAGCGGCGCCGGCAAGACCTTTACCATGCAGCTTCTGGCGCTCCGCATGAGAATGAGAGGGATCCAGTGTTTTATCCTGGCTCCAATCAAGGGGCATGAATTCCGCAGGGCCTGCAAGAAAATTGGCGGCGAGTTCATTAAGATCGCCCCTGGTTCTCCGCACTGTATCAATATCATGGAGATCCGGCATACCATCTCCCCGGAGATGGTATTGATAGATGAGATTGATTACAGCGAAATGGATTCTATGCTGGCTCGTAAGATTCAGCAGTTGATGACTTTCTTCTCACTCTTGATACCGGATATGTCCAATGAGGAGGAGCAGATGTTGGACGAGGCTTTGATTCAGACCTATGCGAAGTTCGGCATTACTCATGACAATGATTCACTGTATATAGATCGCAGCGTATCTCCGCCAAAGATGAAGAAAATGCCGATTATCGGGGATCTTCACAAGGAACTGTTGGAGAACCCGATGACAAAGCGCATTGCCATTATCATCAGCCGATTCGTGACAGGCTCAGCCCAGAGTTTCAACCAGCAGACAAACGTGGATCTCAGTAATAAGTATATCGTGCTTGACCTTTCAGAATTGAAAGGCAAATTACTTCCGGTCGGGATGTTTATTGCATTGGATTACGTCTGGGATACGGTCAAGGCAGACCGTACCAAAAAGAAAGCCATAATGATTGATGAAATATGGCAGCTGATTGGCGCCAGTTCCAATCGGATGGCGGCAGAGTTCTGTCTGACCATCTTTAAAACAATAAGAGGGTTCGGAGGAGCAGCCGTCTCTGCGACACAGGATTTATCTGACTTCTTTGGGCTTGAGGACGGCAAGTATGGACGTGCAATCATCAATAACAGTAAGAACAAGATTATTTTGAATCTGGAGCCGGATGAGGCCAAGTATGTGCAGGAAGTGCTGAAGCTGACAAAAACAGAGATCCGTTCTGTTACCCGGTTTGAACGGGGTGAAGCGCTGGTCTGCTCCAACAATAACAAAGTTCCTGTTGTAATCAAAGCTTCCAAAGAGGAGCAGGAAATGATTACGACTGACCGGGCTGAGTTGGAAGCGTTGCTAAAGGAACGCCAGCAGGAGCAAACGCATTCTGCGTAGAATACGCATTTTAAGGAAAATACTTACAAAAAGGGGGTGTTGCCTATGTTGCTGCAAGATGAGCAGTATGTTGTAAAATGGCTCTCACAGTACGGAGCCTTGCCGAAAACTCAGATTACACGAATGCTGCAAAAGCCAGCCCAGACCGCAGATAAAATCCTGCGGAACCTGAAGAAGCAGATGCGGATTGCGGATGTGTCGAGCGGCTATTATATTGGGCTGGATGCAATGGATAAACCGGATCAGAGAACGATTCTTGCCGTATGGGTTCTTTTGAAATTCATTGATTATGTAGACCCGATGGCACATTATCCGGCGGTTTATCCATCTCAGCTTTTTTTCTTAAAGGAGAATACCGGTTACGAAATCGTGGTGTTATACGAAGGTGAGCAGAACCTTTTGAAACTGCTCCAGCCTCAGGAGGATTTGAAGTATATTATCGTTCTTCCCCGTATTTCTATGGCATATGGGATGCGGCTTCCTCACGCTCCCTGCCTGTTTGCTACAGTGGACTTTCAGGGGGACGAGGAGCCGGGGGTTACTTTCTATTCAGAGGAGGCAGTGAGCGATGACGAAATTTCTGGACACGTTGGATAAGATCGGGAGATTGGATAAGAAATTGCAGGAGCAGCTTGCTTCTGTACAATGGTTTTGTGAAAACGGGAGTATCTATGAAGTTTATCTGCATTCTCTTAATCTGGAAGAAACGGCGGAGCGGCTGGTGCTTCTGACGCGGGTGCTTCCCGCGTATACCGGCGTGCGGAATGCAAAGCTTGAGGTGGAGCACCGGATAAAGGATTGTATTCCCGTAGAAATTGGTTTTACAGAGGAGCGTTGGTTTTGCCTTCGCATCCCAGCATTGCTCCCAAAGAAGGCGGGCGGGTCAGCGGATTATATCCGCTCTTTCTTATATCCTGCCATGCGAGCCTTTTTTGAAAAGCGACCGCCTGTGCGGTATCAGGATTGTGTTCTGATTTACCGTCATGTATATGACAGAGCAAGACCCGAAAGAAAAATGCGGGATCATGATAACATTGAAATCAACATGGTTTCAGATATTGTTGCCATGTATGTGATGCCGGACGACAGTCCGGCGGTATGCTCTCACTATTACTGTAGCACAGCAGGACAGGAGGAACGGACGGAGGTATATGTGGTGCCGAAGAAAGAATTTCCTATATGGCTGGCTATGGAAAACACAATGCCGGATGAGGGGGCGGAACTCTATGAAAAAAGGTAAATTGAGCCGTAAAAACCTATGTAAAAACGGAACTTTTTTGGACAAGAAAAATTACATATATTCCAAAAGGAGCAAAAAGCCCAGTATAGCAGCGATTTGGGGACGTATTTACGCCGGAAATTCCGACAAAGAGAGCAGTCATGTTGTCGGAAAATGCTTATGAGCGGAGGTGAGTGCTATGGTGCATTTTCGCCCGGGCAGTCAGGTCTGGCAGCTCGTCATGCTTCTCTCATTTTCGGGAGAGTTCCCATTTCATAGCCTTTCCCTGCTTGGGAGTGAGCGGGTCTATAAGGCTCTCGTTTCCAGGCTGACTACGCTTCAGACGATTCGCAACTATCATTCCTGTGATGAAATCACCTGCCGCCTGCTGACCATATCTGGAAAAGGGGCAGGAAAAAGCATCCGGCTCTATAAGGGTGCACTTCCCATACTGGAATGGCTTTATCCGGGTGTGTATGAATATTATATGGACTCATTCTGGGAACATCGTTTTCCGGGTGATGCCTCGCACCGGGATAGGAATCATCGTGTTTCAGAGGCTGCGGCAATGTGTATGAAAGCCGGTATGGAGGCAAGACCTTATCTTCTCCCCAGACTTCAGAACCGGGAGATGCTGCAGGTTATACCTGACAAGCCCTGTTTTTATCTGGCAAAGGATATGAAAAAAGTCGGAGAGACAGAGATGAACAAGACGATGTTCACCCGTATGGCCGGCGCAATATTTTCTTCCAGCAATTGTTATGCTGTTTATAATACAAGGGATGCCGTAATGAAGTGGAGTGGCATGGGTGAGTTTAAAGCTCTCCACAGCCTGATCGAGCTTACAAGACTGAATGCCGGTATTTCTGAGGTAGACTCAGCGATACTATTTGGCCGGTCTGGAGAGATAGCCCAGCGGACACTGTTAGAATCAGACAAAACCAGGCGGTTGGAGTTTCGTTTCGATTCCATTTACCGCCATATCCATTTTATCCCAATGAACGGGGATGGCATCCGGCAGCTGCGTCTCTTTTTTGTACCAGACTGGAAAGCGCAGCTCCTTGAACTTTTATTTGAGCCTGAGGTCAGATCCTACGACCGAGGGCTTTTTGAATATGACGCCTGTGTGGACGGCGTAAATATCTTATCGCATCTGGACGGGGACATTGCAAGACTCATTCGTTTTCGGGAAGCAATTGAAAACCGAACCGGACAGTTTGAGGTTCTATGTTTTCCCCATCAGACGCACTTCCTCCGGGAATACTTGGGCGGGCTTGCCAGCATCAAAACCATCGGAATGGACTCGGTGGAAGAGGAGCTTTGCCCAGAAAGGAGGAATTTGCTTGAAAGATAAAAAAAGAACGGCTGCCATTGTGGCGGCCATCATACTGGGATGCGCAGCGTTTTTATATCTTGGTGGAATGCTTGGCCAGTTGTTTACAAACTATGCAGCATGGATGCAGGCAGACGGGCTTGCAGGCGAGGCCGCCATGAAACCGGTCAGCTGGAATCCTGCGGTCTGTTTCCCAATGGCGTTTACCCCAGACGGGCTGAAAGGAATGCTTGGAACCCTGATCCTTGGCGGAGGGATTTTTGCTTACATCAAGCTTCACGATAAGTTTGATGGAAAAAGCTATGACCCCAGAGGCTTCACCAAAAGCAAGTCAGGGATTTACGGAACCGCCTCATGGATGGAAGAAAAAGAAATGCGTGAGGTACTGGAGGTGTCTTCTGTTGATAAGGCTGAAGGAACGATTCTGGGTGAGTATAAGGGAAAAGCGGTCTGTATGCCAAAAGATACCAGACTCAATCGACACATCGCCATATTTGGTGCGTCGGGCACCATGAAATCCCGGGCAATCATCCGGAATTCACTGTTTCAGGCAATAAAGCGTGGCGAATCCGTGATTATCACAGACAGTAAAGCCGAACTGTATGCAGACACAGCAGAAATGTACCGGCAGGCAGGCTACGAGGTGAAGATTTACAATCTCGTCACACCTGAGCATGGAGATTCGTGGAACTGCATGTCAGACTTAAACGGTGATACCCTAATGGCACAAGTGCTGACCAATGTTATTATCGGCAATACCAGTTCTGGTAAAGGAGATCACTTTTGGGATAACGGCGAGGGCAATCTTTTAAAGGCTCTGATTCTTCTGGTAGACCAGGATAGAACCCGTAGTCCGGACATGAAACATCTTACTGCAGTATACCAGCTTCTGACTCAGAACAGTGAGCGACAGCTGACAGCCATGTTCGATAAGCTTCCCCTTGACCATCCGGCGAGGGCGCCTTTTAATCTGTTTGCCCAGTCCAGCGATACTGTAAAATCAGGAATCATTTTAGGTCTCGGCACGCGGCTGCAAGTGCTGCAAAACCAGGCAGTGCAGCGGCTCACAAGTCAGTCTGACATTGATCTGACCTCTCCTGCCAGACACAGATGCGCATATTATATTATCCTGAGCGATCAAGATGCCACCATGGCATTCCTGTCATCGCTCTTTTTTTCGTTCATGTTTATTAAATTAACTCGCTATGCAGACAGCCGGCCAAACGGCCGTTGCGATGTGCCCGTAAATTTGATCTTGGATGAGTTTAACAACGTGGGTCGCATCGGTGGTGCAGAAGACGGATCAGATTTTGCCCGTTCTCTTTCGGTGGTGCGTTCCAGAGACATCCGTGTGATGCTGGCAGTGCAGAGCCTGGGTCAGTTACAGAACCGGTATCTAAATAATCTGTGGGCCGAAATCATCGGCAACTGCGACATCCAGCTGATGCTTGGATGTACGGATGAGGTTACGGCTGAGTATATCTCAGCAAGATCTGGAGATATGTCCGTGCAGGTAAATTCTACTATGACGGTGAGGCAAACCATTGCAGTCGCTCAGGTCATACCCCAGTACCGTCATACTGAGGGTCAGGGACGAAGGCGGCTTCTGACTCCGGATGAGGTCCTACGGCTTCCAAACGAAGAAATGCTCTGCGTCATACGAGGCTGCAATCTCTTGAAGCTTGAAAAACTGGATTTTACAAAACATCCCATGTCAAGACAGATTGTGAGAGCATCCATCATGGATTACCAGCCAGCAACAATATTTACTGCACCGATACTTAGTGAACCAGTTCCAGTAGCAGAGCCGGAGAAAAAGCCGGCACGTAAAAAAAGCCTTTACAGCTCGGCAAAACCGCCGGCTGAATTTTAAATTTACAGGAGGTACTAATTATGGCAACAAAAAAACAAGAAAAGCTTTCCGGTGAGGAAATTCTGCAGGAAACAACCCCTCAGACTGATGGGAATCCGGAGCTTGAGGAGCTGTCCCAGCCTGAAGACGACTCCCCGGATCCGGAGCTGGCCCAGACTGATACAGAGGATTCCCTGGAGAGAGTCTCTTCAGAGGAATTCAGAGATGCAGATTCTGAAGGTGAAATTCTCCCTCAGACTGATATGGAAATGGCTGATGGGAAGCCGCCTTCGGAGCCGGAAGAGAAAATATCTTCCCAGACCGATGCAGATTCTCCCAGAGATGATATCTCTTCAGAAAACGCGTTAGGCGAAGAGCCCTCTCAAGGGGATGTTTCTCAGACTGAGCCGGAAAAGGTGAAAAAGCCCCGCGGGCGTAAGAAGACTAAGGAAAATACATCTCTGTCTGACACAGAAGCAAATCCCGAGGGAAAAAATATCGCCGACGGCGTCGAGGAGGCGCCTAAGCCAAGAAAAAGGCGTGTATCTGTCAGACCGACAACACCGGTGCTGGCCATTGATGACCAGCTCAGCGTCGAGACGGATGCTGAAAAAGCCAAAAATGATTTGCTGGATCTGCTGGAATCCCAGAAAACCGGGCGCATTCTGACTGGAACCATTCAGGGCGTAGAGCGTCCCGAGGAAAACCCATCCCGTTCTTTCGCAGTCATTTACCACGGTGAGTTCAAAGTCATCATTCCTGCAGAGGAAGCGGTAGAACCGCCAGCGGATTATCGTGGCAGGCTTCCGGAGGACGTGCTGCATTACATGCTTACTAAGCGTCTGGGTGCGGAGGTGGATTATATCGTCAGAGGAATTGATCCGTCATCCGGCATTGCGGCAGCGAGTCGTCTGGAGGCGATGAAGGCAAAACGCAAGCAGTATTATCTGGGTACAGACAGGGATGGGAACAATCTGCTTTACTCAGGTGTGTGTGCAGAAGCCAGAATCGTATCAGTGATTCGTGCTGGCATTTTCGTGGATATCTTCGGGCTGGAGATTTACATTCCACTCAGGGAACTCAGTTACCAGAGATGGATGGACGCAGCAGCGCATTTCCAGCCCGGGCAACGTATCCTGGTAAAAGTGCTTGAGGTGGACCGCAGTGATCGGAACCATGTCAAGGCAACAGCCTCGGTCAAGCAGTCTGGGGAAAACCCGTATGAGAAAGCACTGCGCAGATATTCCGTCGGCAACCGCTATGTGGGTACAGTCAGTATGGTGGATACCAACGGTGTGTTTGTGGCATTGGATGGCGGTATCGACTGTTTGTGCAGTTATCCCAAGCGTGGCCGTCCGCCCAGAGGTTCGAGAGTGACCGTCAGAATTTTGGGAATCAACCATGACTCCAACAGGATTTGGGGCGCCATCACACATATCGCTGCCCCCAGATAATATATGAAACTCAATCTGAGAGAAAGGAGGAAATCCATGAACCATTGTGATCTCAGCCAGTCTGAGCAGAGGAAGCGCAAAGAGATTGCCGAGCATACACGAAAGATGATCCTGTCTGAACTGGAAATCGAAAGTCAGGACGAAATATCCCTGATGGCAGGATACCGGGATTATTATCTGCAGATTTCGTTTTCCGAGCTTCATCCACTTTTGGTATTCTGCCTGGCCAAGGCACTTGAAAAGCCGAGCACCGCCAGACAGAGACAGATGACAAACGAACTGAATCTGCACGGTATTCTCGGCAGCCATGCCATCAATGATGAGGTCGGCTGCTATTCTTACCGTGCAACTCAGTGGCTTGATGCAGAACTGGATGCGCCGCGTTTTTTTGAAATACTTGACCGGTGCGTTGATGAGGCGGACCGTGGATATGTAAAATTAACAGCATAATCAGTATAGAGGCAGGAACCCCGGTTTAATTTCCGGGGTTTTTATTCTGTCATGCTACGAATTAATTATTAAAATCAGGAGGAAACGTATGAAACTTAAAAGAATGTTTAGAAAGGCGGCAGCCATGCTGCTTGCCATAGTCACAGCTTTTTCTGTGATACCGATCCAGAATGTATTTGCTGCAACAGGTGATGCGGCGGTGATTACATTCTCCTATACTTATGATTCTAATGGCAATGCAATGCATTACAATTCCAGCGCTGTCATCAATGGTTATACTGCCGGAGGCCAGGGAAAGTACAAATACAGGATGTTTGTGGACGGTGATACCGGCTTTTGTATCCAGCCCGGTGTTCCATTGCATACAGGGGACAACCTGAAAGAAGCATCGTCAAAAACATGGGATGCCCTTTCCAATGCCCAACAAAAAGCAGTCGGAATGGCGCTCCTGTATGGGTACCAGGGAAACAGGGGCAATCTTTCCGGTAGTGATGATGAGAAATGGCTTGCTACACAGACGTTGGTATGGGAGTTCGTTACGGGATGCCGTGAATCAACAGGTTCATACAAACAGACCAGCTCCACGGTGTACAACCTCCATTTCGGCTCCAATTATCCCAATAGTGGTGCAAGGGCAGCTTATGATCAGATTGTATCCCTGCTGACGAAACATAACACGATTCCAAGCTTTATGTCCGGTTCAACAAACGGAGCCACAAAGGAATTAAAATATTCCAATGGGAAATATACGCTGACTTTAACGGATAGCAACGGCGTGTTAAGTGATTACAGCTTTTCTTCGTCTAATTCTTCCGTAAAAGTAACCAAGTCGGGGAATCGGCTGGAGATTACCTCGGTGCAGGCATTTGAGGGCAGCGTCCGCATTTCGGCAACCAGAAATAATATACCGGCAGTAAGTGAAAGTGCAAAATTGATTGCTTATGGAGACGATGCTCTTCAGGATGTTGTGACCGGTGTGGAGAAGGCCAATCCAGTTAATGCCTACCTGAATGTGGAGACACCTGTCGGAACGATGAGCCTGAAAAAGACCTCGGAAGACGGAGTCGTGGGCGGCATCCAGTTTACAATTACCGGAAATAATTATAATAAGACCGTGACAACACAGGAAGATGGTACCATTACTGTCGAGGGCATGTTCCCAGGCACTTATACGGTAACTGAGGCTGGTTATGATCGGTATGAGCCTCAAAAGAGTCAAACGATTACTATTGTCGGAGGAAAGACGACGACGGTAACGTTCGACAATAAACTGAAACGGGGAAAGCTGGAAGTGACAAAAACGTCTGAAGATGGTCTCGTAGAGGGAGTTACCTTCCGGTTATCGGGTACTTCCCTTGCAGGGCTTGCCGTAGATGAGTATGCAGTCACAGATTCATCTGGTGTAGCTAGGTTTGAAAATGTACTGATCAGTGGTACAGAGCCCTATACACTGGAAGAAACTGACACGGCAGTGCGATACGTGATTCCTGCAAACCAGATGGCGCAGATAGAATGGAATAAAGTAACAAAGTGCAGTTTTGAAAACATCCTGAAGAAGTTCCGTGTGGAAGTGAATAAAAAGGATCGCGTAACAGGCTATGCTCAGGGTGATGCAAGCCTGGCAGGAGCAGTGTATGGTTTGTATCAGGGTGATACATTGGTTGCTTCATATACAACGGATGCCGAAGGTTCCTTTATCAGTGACTATTTTATCTGTGATTCCGATTGGACGCTGAAAGAAATCAGTTCTTCGGAAGGCTATCTTTTAGACGAGTCCGTTTACACTATCCCTGCAGACCCTGGTAATTTTGAGATAGAGCTGAATCAAATTCCTATAAATGTTACCGAGCAGGTCATCATGGGTCGCATCCGTCTGATTAAGCATATTGACAAGGAGCAGGAGGATATTGAGACCGTTAAGGAAACGGAAACTGCGAAGGATACTGAGAACACTGAGAATTCATCTGCTTTTGGTGTACAGGTAGCGGAGCTTCTCATGCTTGCAGCGGAAAGCGGCAGCGACCCTCAGAAGGATGTCAGTAGCAGCGATCCCCAGACTAAGGCTGAAACCGCAGAAGCGGAAGATAATGGTAGCAATGTAACAGAAGAATCAAAAGATACTGCAGTAAGCGACGGGAATACCCAGATGGAATCGGAGACAGAAACAGTTCCAGAGGAGTCTCAGGCACCAGATACCGAAGAAACAGTTCCTTCAGAAACAGAACCTGAAAAAGATAAATATGAAACCACCCCGATTCCGGAAGAGGATATTAAGGCACCCGGACATGAGGGCATTATTGAACAGCCGGAGGAAGGCGCCAAGTTCCAAATTTATCTTTCCAGTGCAGGCAGTTTTGACAATGCCCGCGAAGCGGAGCGTGATATCCTGACAACAGATGCAGATGGATTTGCTGTTTCCAAGGATATGCCCTACGGTAGGTACACTGTCCATCAGATCGAAGGCATGGAGGGCCAGGCATTTGTTCCGGACTTCACTGTGTACATCCGTCAAGATGACCAGACTTATTCCTATATCCTGAACAACCTGACCCAGTCTAGTTTTATCCGTATTGAAAAACACGATGCAGAGACTGGGAAAATCATCCCTGCCGCCGGCGTTGGATTTCAGGTGCGCGACCTTTCCACGGGAGAACTGATTTCGCAGAATGTGTATTATCCGACCCCTGTTGTAATCGATACGTTTTTTACCAATGACGAAGGCTGGCTGATGCTCCCCTGCGAGCTCCCTTATGGCTGTTATGAGCTAATAGAGGTGGAAACGTGTTACGGTTATGTTTTGAGTAGCGAACCTGTATCCTTTCAGGTGGATGGAAGTCAGGACGTGGTGGTAGTAGAAAAACAGAATATGCCGCAGAAGGGCAAGATTCATATCACCAAGAGTGGCGAGATTTTTTCCACGGTTATGGTAGAGGAGAACAAAGGATTTTCTGACCGCTATACTCCAGTCTATGAAACCCGCGGGCTGGAAGGTGCAGTTTATGAAATCTGTGCAGCAGAAGACATTTACACGCAGGATGGAACGCTCCGAGCTGAAAAAGGTTCGGTAGTTGATACCATTACAACGGATGGCAGCGGGCAGGCATCCAGTACCCTTTTATATTTGGGAAAATATACAATTTCGGAGGTCCAGTCGCCGTATGGAATGGTTCTGAATATAAAATCCCAGTTAGTGGAACTGTCCTATGCCGGACAGGAAGTCGAAGTGACAGAAACTTCAGCCAGCTTTTATAATGAGCGCCAGAAGGTGCTGATCAGCCTGGAAAAAGTGATGGAACAGGATAAACAGTTCGGTATTGGAATGAACGGTGAGGTCCACAGCGTTATTTTTGGGTTGTATGCGGCGGAGGATATTGCTGCGGCAGACGGAATGGTCATTCCGGCAGATGGGTTAATCGAAATACTGGAGGTTCAGGAGGATGGAACCGCCACAGCACAGACGGATCTGCCTTTTGGTAGCTATTACCTGCGCGAAGACGGTACGGATCCTCATTACCTGCCAACTGACAAAAAGTACCCTGTGGTATTTGAGTATGCCGGGCAGGAAACAGCATTGGTACAGATTCTGGCCAATGATGGAGAAGCCATTGAAAACACTTTAAAATACGGCTCCATTTCCGGAAAGAAACAGGATGAAGACGGCAACGCATTGGCAGGCGCAAAGATTGGTCTGTTTACGGAGTCCACAAAAGAATTTACGGAAGAAAATGCCATTCTAGTGACTACATCTGCCGAGGGTGGCAGCTTCGGTTTTGACAAGGTGCCATACGGAGCATGGATTGTGCGTGAAATAGAACAGCCGGAAGGTTTTGTCCTATGTGGGGAGTCTTTCTCCGTTGAAATTAAGCAGGATAGGCAGGTTGTCACATTGAAGATTACCAATGAGTTTATCGTGGGCAGTATCCATTTGACAAAATATGATGCAGATTATCCAGACCATAAGTTATCGGGTGCAGAGTTTGAGGTTTACCTTGACAGCAATGGCAACAAAAAGCTTGATGATGAAGATGAGCTACTTGGAACACTGGATGAAACAGAGCCTGGTGAGTATCAAATGACTGATTTGCGTTTCAACGGCTATCTTGTAAAAGAATCGAAGGCCCCGGAAGGTTTCTATTTGGACGAGGGCGTCTATTATGTCAGCATAGATACAGACGGAAAAGTCTATGAGGTGGAGAACGAAGCTGGCAAAGGATTCCTTAATCAGGCCAAGAAAGGCAACCTGAAGATTATCAAAACATCCAGTGACGGGGTTGTAGAGGGATTCAGTTTCCATATTGTCGGAGATGATTACGATAAGACGTTCAAGACGGATTCTAACGGTAAAATCTATATTGAGGACCTCCGGATCGGAAAATATACAATCACCGAGGTGGAAGACAGCCTCAGCGCCGGATACAAGCGTCCTGCGCCTGTGGTAGTCGAACTTGTTGCGGATGAAACCTTGACGGTCAATGTTCATAACGATAAAGTTACGGTGGATGTACCAAAGACAGGCGATGACTTCAATCCGTGGATGTGGATTGGCTTAATTGCTGCCAGCGCCGCTGGACTTGGCACAAGCATCTTCTGGGCCAAAAAACGCAAGAAGAAAGATACGAAGTAAGAATCTGTAAATCAGAAAGGAACTGGGCAGAGATTCTCTGCCCGGTTCTCAATTTAGACCCTTATGTTGATATGAAATCAAAATAAAAAAAGTTTTGGAGGACAAATATTATGACTTAAAATCGTAAATGATAATAAACGAAAATTCTATTTTGAGTTAAGTTGACAAATCAAAATAACGGAGGTACAATAAGAGTGTTATTTTGATTTGGAGGTGTCTTTTATGGGAAGAGCGGGAGAATATGTCAAGAATTTAAGCGGAGAGGCAGAATACAAATCTTTTTGTCCAGCACCACTTCCGCCGTTATTGGAGATGGATGCGGATATGATTACTGCTTTAATTGGGGCGACAAAAGCACTGGCTACACTGGACACTCTTTCTGCTAATATTCCCAATATGAGCCTTTTTATCTCCATGTATGTGCGTAAGGAAGCGTTGTTGTCCTCCCAGATCGAGGGCACACAGGCTACACTGGAGGATGTGCTGGATCCACTCATTGAACAGAATGCAAACCAGAATGTGTCGGATGTCATCAATTTTATCAAGGCTACTGAATTTGCACTGAATCGGTTAGAAACTCTGCCGCTTTGTAATCGGCTGATTAAAGAGACCCATGCTGTTTTGATGGAAGGCGTCAGAGGCCAGGAAAAGAGTCCGGGCGAATTCCGGATCTCTCAGAACTGGATCGGAGCTGCAGGAAGCACGCTGAAAAATGCGAGATATATTCCGCCGCGCCCAGAAGACATGCAAAAAGCAATGTCGGATTTGGAAAAGTACATCCATTCGGATGATACGCTGGATATCCTAATCCAAGCGGCTCTTCTTCACTATCAGTTTGAAACGATCCATCCGTTTTTAGATGGAAACGGCCGTGTAGGGAGACTTCTGATTACTTTGTTTTTAATTGAGAAAAAAGCCCTGAAAACACCAGCTCTGTATATTTCCTATTTTCTGAAGAAAAACCGTATCGAATATTATGACCGTATGAGTGAAGTCAGAAACAAAGACAATTATGAGCAGTGGGTCAGGTTTTTCCTGCAGGCAGTAAAAGAATCTGCTGAGGATGCAACGGAGGCAATCCATAAGCTCTCCGCTCTGCATGACCGTAACGAGGCGGTTGTTAAGCAGATGGGGCGTGCAGCGCAAACAGCAGAAAAACTGTTTTCCTATCTGGAGCAAAACCCGATTATTGATATTAGGAAGACAGCAGATGAATTAGGACTCTCTTTTAGCACAGTATCCGCAGCAGTGGGCAGGTTTGTGAAAGAGGGAATCTTAATGCAGACCAACAATGCAAGCAGAAACAGGGTATTTGCTTATCAGGAATATCTGGATATTTTACGAAAAGACACTTAAAAATTCATATGATTATCATGGGCTGTCCTTAAAAGGGCAGCCTTTTTTAGGAGGAAATGACCATGAAAGTAAAATTGTTAAAAGGAAATCTGACAGTCCTTTCTCTCATCTGTATCCTCTGCATTCCGGCCACACCGATCTATGCGGAGCCGCAGGGAACGGATGGAACGGAAATGCAGGTCATAGAACCTGAGAAACTGGAAATTCAGCTCGGTGCAGACTGGGCTGGAGTAGAATTTCAGCTGAAAACGGATTCCGGGATGTACCCTGAAACCATAGCAGTTGGCGAAGACGGTGTCCTGAGAATGGAACTGGGCGGCAGCAAATCCTATCTGCTGACCTGTATGAATTCCTCTGTATCTGCTCCACAAGCAACGCAAGTCCCTGCCACAACAGAGGAGATGCAAAATGAGTGCAGTGAGAACCAGAAAAGCAATGGTTCAAATAGCGGGCAAGATACAAAGGGCACAGTTGCAGGCATCCCGGTACTTCATCTCGTACTATTTGCAGGCGGCATGGTTTTGGCTGTCGGCAGTTTAGTCGTCATGCAGGTGATGAAAAAACGCAGTGAAAGCGATGTTGAGTACGAGGATGAATATGAAGAGGATTAGTCTCAGACTGATTTCGGAACACACGAGAAATCCTTATAGGAATAATTTGCATAAAAAATTAAAATAAATATTCCTATAAGGCTTGACATGCAGATTTTAATTTGCTATACTATAACCGTGGCAGGGACTTGCGTTCAGGCTCTCGGTACGTTTGTGGTATAGCGTCAGACCTGATTCAAGGGAATCAGGGAACCGTTACGGATTCTGCGCATTGAGCGGATCCATAACAACGCAAGTCATTTGAATATTAAAGCCGGAAGGCTGCTTAAATACTTACAGAGTCAATTTGCTGGATGAGACATTGAAATTCCAGTGCTTTGGCTCTGTATGCTTTTTTGCAGACCTTCCGGCTTTTTCTTTTATCCAAACGGAGGTTAAGACGATGAAAAAACAAAAAAAGAAAAGAAAGGGATTTCAGGCAGGTTCTATGCGTTGCCCTTATTGTGGCAGTCCGGTTATTTATCGGAGTGCGGATGGGATTTATCATGAAAACAGTAAAAAAACAATGCTCTATGTATGCAGCCGTTATCCGGAATGTGACGCTTATGTACGAGTCCATGCTGGAACCAATATCCCAGTGGGAAGCCTGGCCAATCATGAACTTCGCACCCTCAGGCGGACCGCACATCACTATTTTGACCAGCTGCACCAGTCTGGGATGATGAGCAAACAGGATGCTTATCAGTGGCTGGCAGACTTAATTTGTGCTCCTTTATCGGAGGCACATATTGGCCATCTGGGGGAATATTACTGCAAACAGGTTATTGAAGAGAGCCGCAGGCTGATGGAGCGCCGTAAATCCGGAAAGAACAGATACCGATTTCGAGCATTAGAAGGGGGCGTGGCAGCCTCATGATATTAACAGGAAAAGAACAGGAGAAGGTTGCAAAAAATATCGGTCTGATACATAGAGTGATTCAGGATAAGCTGCAGCCCCCTTATCAGGTGGGTATGTATTCCTACGAAGATCTTTTTCAGATTGGAAGCATTGGCCTATGCAAAGCTGCTGCAACTGACAAGGGCGGCACGTTTTCCACCTATGCCTATCGGCTGATCTGGCATGAGATCTGTGATGCCATGGTTTATGCTACTAGAAGACAGGCGAAGGAGATTCTCTCCGATGTGACCCCATATATTGCAGCAGAACAGGAAACTCCGGAGGAACTATCGGATTTTCGTATGGACATCAATCGTATACTCGAACAGGCAAAGGCCGAGGCACCGCCTTCCACCAGTAAAGGCATAGACGCCATCTGCATGATGTCAAAAGGATATACAAGCAGTGAAATTGGAGTAAAAATGAATGCTTCAGCAAAACTGGTTTGTGCTTGGGTATCCAAAGCACGGAAGTTCCTGAAGAGCCGGCCGGAGTTTGTGCAGCTTGCAGATGCCTATCATCTGGAGGGGTGACGGGCAGATCATATGGGATGCGGATAGCCTTGATTGGTTTACAGCATCTCGCTTTTTTTTATTTTTGGAGGCAAATTATGAGTAGACTGAAAAAGAGCACATGGAAATGGATAATTCCGTTTCTCATTATGATCATTACATTGATTTTATTTAGGATGATATTTTTGTTGGGTTATGTACCTACGGAGTCTATGGAACCGACATTGAAAAAAGACAGTTATATTGTTGGAGTCCGGATTTATTCCAAACTTGAAACAGGCGATATTATTATTTTTCATCATGACGGGAAGCTGCTGGTCAAGCGGATTGCAGCGGTAAAAAATGAACAAATAGAGCACAATGGAATCAGTGTGGCAGTACCGGAGAACTGTTATTATGTTCTTGGAGACAATGCAGGGCATTCACTGGACTCCAGATACTGGGAAGAACCTTTTGTGAGGGAAGAGGATATTATGGCGAAACTGATTTGGCCATAAATTTTTTATCATATTTCAGGCTGTAACAGACATTATGGAAAAGAATGTATTTGAATTAGGGGGGGGGAGTGGCTCTGACAGGGAAAAAAGTATGAATATAGAATGTTCTGAGGATGGATTTAGGAACACAGAGGAGATAATAAGAAAAAAGCAGCCAATCCGTGTGACCACTTTACTTTTTGCTGTTCAGTTCTTTCATAATGCCGAGGATATATGCCATTAATTTTGGATCCAGTTTCTTTGCTTCTGCAATAAATTCCTGCAGGGTTTCTGGATAAAGATTTTCTTCATCAAAGAATTCCTTTGGTGTTACGCCAAGATATTCACAGATATAGAAGAAGGACTGCATGGCAGGAAGTGATTTTTTGTTTTCAATGTTATTGATGTAGTTGTTTGCCTGCCCCAACGACAATGACATATCGCGTGCAGATACACCTTTTTGTAATCTCAGCTTTGCCAGCCGTTCCGGAACGAATTCTTCATACATCAGACCCACCTCCTACTCTGTAATAGATTGTACCTCATACATTACTTCTATTCGCAAATAGAAAAAGGGTATTTGCGTTGACTTGAAAAAATAAAGCTATTATAATGATGATAGATACAAAATTAAATCTATTAAACGGAGGAACCTAATGGAAGAAAAGACCTGTTGTGTCACAGGACACAGAGATATACCGGATGAACAGATAGACGCGGTAAAATATGCTTTGCGGCGTGAAATTGTAAAGGCGGTTTCGGATGGTTATACCGGATTTATGACCGGATTTGCCAATGGTGCAGACCAATACTTTGCGGAAGTTGTAGTGATTCTGCAAAAGGATTTCCCTGAGCTGCGGTTGATTGCGGTGCTTCCATACTGGAAACGGATGGACAGTCTGTGCCAGAAGGAACATACAAACGCCCTTCTGGATGCCTGTGCAGAGGTTATCGTAATTCAGGATGAATACAGGCCCAATGTCTATGCCAAACGCAACCGTTACATGGTGGAACATTCAGACCGTGTAATTGCAGTGTATGACGGTCGGGAAAAAGGCGGTACAGTTAAGACGATTCGTTTTGCGCACCAATTTCGGAAAGAACTGCGGGAAATACCCGTAGGGTTAAACTTGGACAAAAGCAGGATAAATCTTGGACAAAACCGGAAATGAAAAAGTGGAGGTACAGGCTGCTCTATGGTATAATAAATATTCAACCGTGAAGACCAGTGTCAATTCGGTTGGATTTGAATAAATAATCAATCAACTTATATGAAAATGGGAAACCACAGTTTGAAAGGAGTATTTGCATGAAACACGTATGTATGCTTATATCTGTGGCTGATATTAACGCCGCAAGAAAATTTTATGAGGATCTGTTTGGATTAGAGGTGTTCCAGGATTATGGCAGAAACATTGCTTTTACCTGCGGCCTGGCACTGCAGCAGGATTTTGACTGGCTTGTGAATCTGCCGAAAGAAAAGATATTAAAGAAATCTAACAATGCGGAAATTGTCTTTGAGGAACAGGATTTTGACGGGTTCCTGAACAAGCTGAAAGAATACCCGGATATTGAATACCTGGGAGAAGTGATCGAACATAGCTGGGGCCAGCGGGTAATCCGGTTCTACGATTTAGACGGCCACATCATTGAGGTCGGCGAGGATATGAAAATGGTGATAAAACGTTTCCTTGATACTGGTATGACGATGGAAGAAGTTTCTGTGAAAATGGATGCTTCCGTGGAGGATTTGACAAAACTTCTAAACAGCTAATACATGGTAGACTAACAAACAAACCGGGATTTGTAGAGGTGATATTTTGAAAAGAATAATTTTATATATTCATGGAAAAGGTGGAAGTTATTTAGAAGCTGAACAGTACAAGAAGAATTGTCTGGGTTTCGATATTATCGGTATAGACTATAATGATTATTTTCCGTGGATTGTACAAAACCAAATTCAATCGGTTTATGACAAAGTTCGCGAAAGATACGACTGTATTTATTTGATTGCAAACAGTATAGGCGCTTATTTTGCAATGCACACATTGCAAGATTGCGATATTGCAAAGGCTTTATTTATATCGCCTGTACTTGACATGGAACGTCTTATACTGGACATGATGAGTTGGGCAAATGTATCAGAGAAGGATTTGCGTGAGAAGGGAGAAATCCCTACGGATTTTGGGGAAACATTATCATGGAAATATTTATGCTTTGTTAGGGAAAATCCTATAACATGGAATGTTCCCACAGAAATTCTATATGCAGGAAATGATAACCTCATATCTCGTCAAACAGTAAATGAATTTATTAGTAATCACAATACACATCTTACTGTAATGGAAAATGGGGAACATTGGTTTCATACAGATGAACAACTTGCCTTTTTAGACATCTGGATGAAAAAGGCAATAGGGTAAATTCAAATTTTTAGATTGGGAGGAATAGAATTGAAAACTAAACACATATCTATGGTGGATTTATTGCTTGAAACGCATATTGGGCTGGAACGTCAAGATCCCGGAAGTTCCGAAGCAGTTGAACAAGCTCTGGGATTTCTTAAGCCATTAAATCAATTCTCAAAGATTGCAGATTTAGGCTGTGGAACAGGAGGGCAGACATTGCTCTTAGCAAAGTATTTATCCGGTACTATCACTGGTCTGGATATGTTTTCTAATTTTATAGATAAGCTGAATGAAAATGCCCAAATCCATAATTTGGAAAATCGAGTAACGGGTATCACAGGTTCTATGGAGAATTTGCCTTTTCAAAAAAATCTTTGGACTTAATCTGGTCGGAAGGCGCGATTGACAATATTGGTTTTGAAAAAGGAATTTCACACTGGCATGACTTTCTCAAAAAAGGAGGCTTTGTTGCTGTAACATGTCCGTCCTGGCTTACAAAGGAGCAGCCTGCTGTCGTTGAGAAGTTTTGGTCTGATGCCGGGAGTTGTCAGGATTGTATTAGTAACAATATAGAGATTATGCAGAAATGTGGTTATCAGTTTATTGCATCGTTTACGTTACCCGAACAATGCTGGACAAACAACTATTTCATTCCACGCGAAGCGGCAATTAACAGGCTGTTAGAAAAATATGCCAGTAATGAAACTATGATTGAGTATGCGGCACAAAACCGATATGAAACGGAGCTTTATTCAAAGTATAGCCAGTATTACGGATATGTGTTTTATATTGGTAGGGCTATATAGCTTCCAGTTGTAAAATTGAGATAAATAGAAAGAACCAAGGAGGAAGTATAATGATTGCAATGCAGTACAAAGTAAAATTACCAGATGATTTTGATATGAATATCATTCGTAAACGTGTAATCGACAATGGGAGGAAAACAGATGGTTTTTAAGATTTAATTTTCAAAGCATACCTTATCGCTGTAAAAGATAACCATTCTGCACTCCGAAATGAATATGCTCCCTTGTATTTATGGCGTGATTCCAAAGGCATGAATAAGTTTATTTGGAACGGATTTTATGACAATATACTAAATTCGTTTGGTTGGCAAAAGATAAATATAGGTGTCCAACTATTAAGTGAAATAAGAGATGATTTCGGCACAGCGCATTTTTGTTTGGAAGCCAAAAGAGCAATTCCGGTTTGTTCAAAAATGCAGGAATTAGAGTTCTCCGCCAATTACAGTAATTTCGTAGGCAGAGTATTAATATACAATCCTGATAAATGGGAGTGTTCAGAATATTATTTTTTCAAAAGCTTACCGGAGAAAACTGACGATATGGATATTTATGAAATACTTCACATATCAATGTAGAACCGTAGAGTAGTTAAATTCCAGTTTTAAAGCTATTATCAATATAATTCGGAACTTGAAAGGAGTATGCAGACGATGGATAACTGGTTTACAATAAATAGGATAGATGATAATACTTATATTATCAGTGAATATCGACATTGGGAAGAAACGCATTGCTATTTATTAAATGGAAGCGAGCGGAGTCTGCTCATTGACACAGGACTTGGTATTTCAAACATATACGATGAAGTTATGAAATTCTCAAATAAGCCAATTACGGCAGTTGCGACACACATTCATTGGGATCATATTGGCGGACATCAATATTTTCCAGATTTTTATGCACATGCGGAAGAACTGGATTGGCTTAACGGGAAATTTCCCCTGTCGATGGAAACAATCAGGGAAATGGTTATTGACCGTTGTGATTTACCAAATAACTTCAATGTATATGATTACGAGCTTTTTCAAGGAATGCCAACAAAAATTGTAGCTGACCATGATGTGATAGATATTGGCGGACGGCAAATTGAAGTGTTGCATACACCTGGACATACACCAGGGCATTTGTGCTTTTGGGAAAAAGACAAAGGATACTTATTTACTGGCGATTTGGTATACAAAGATATACTGTTTGCATACTATCCTTCTACTGACCCTGAAGCATATCTTGCTTCATTGAAAAAAATTTCTGCATTGCCAGTAAAAAAAGTGTTTCCCGCACATCATTCATTGGATATACAGCCGGAAATTTTAAACCGTATGCGAAAAGCATTTGAGGCGCTGAAAGAAAATGGGAAACTTTGTCATGGCAGCGGCACATTTAACTATGGCGATTGGGGTGTTTGGTTATAAAAATTCCAGTTTGTAGAGGTGAGAAAATGGAAATTCGATATATTACACCTACCGATAATAGAATAGCAATAAGCAAGATATATGAGGAAAGTTGGAAATGTGCATATAAGGGCATAATACCTCAAGACTATCTTGATTCGATTCCTAAGGGCCGCTGGTCGTCAACCTTAGATAACCCAAACTGGAAAACATTGATTTGTATTGACAATTGCAAAATTGTGGGAACAAGCAGTTTTTGTAAATCCCGTTTTGAGCAGTTTCAAGACTGGGGTGAAGTTATTTCGATATATCTGCTACCGGATTATATGGGTAAAGGCTATGGAAAAACTCTTATGAAATCTACCCTTTCAGAATTGAAAATGCAAGGATACGAAAATATCTTTTTATGGGTTCTTGAAGAAAACATCAGAGCAAGGCATTTTTATGAACAATTTGGTTTTTCACCGACAGATGATTTTTTAGTTGATAGTATCGGAGGGAAAGAATTGCGGGAAGTCCTATATATCTACAAATAGCGATAAATTCTAGTTGAACAAAATCGCTATGCCACAGCCTTGGCAGGCCATCGTACAGCGATTTTGTTCAATTTGAATTTGGAGGAAGAAATAATAATGTCAAGTTTAGAAGTGAACATAGAATATATCGAACAACAAACAATATACGGATTGTGGCAAAAGTCAAATGACAGAACTATTTCCAAAGATATAAATGCTCTGTTTAAACAGTATTATGCCGTGGTTTCCATGCCGGAGGGAAAGGTGTTACCCTATTTTGTCCTGACCCAAAATTACAATGAGCGAAGCCGCGATTTTGATTTGCTTATTGGCAGTGTGATTGACAAAAGCGGTTTAGAAAGCTACGTCCTTTCAGCCAGCGAGTATGCCAAAATCACAGTAAAGCCTAAATTGGGATTTTTGTGGGGTTCTTCTATTGGAGAGGCAAAACAATATTTCTATACAAAATGGTTGCCCAAAAGTTCCTTTGAAGCATTGAATTTGGAATATGAGTATCACACAGAAAGAAGCAAGGAAAAGCAACCGACGATTGATATTATCTTTGCCATTCGACGAAAAGCTATCAATTAAAATTAAACAAATTTCAGTTTATTGAGTCCTTTCAACCCTTTTTTTCTATCGATGTTTTGTAACCAGGTAGTTGAAGCCAATGGAGGAAACGTATATGAATATTCAGAAAATTATCAGTTTAGTAACAAAAACGCAGGGGTTAATAAAAAACCGTGAAATGGCCGCTCATGTAAAAGAGAAAGGTCTTGCAGACTATGTAACGCAGGTAGATATTGCCGTGCAAAATTTCTAAAAGAAGGAGCTGTTTGCCCTTGCACCGGATATTCAATTTCTTGGAGAAGAAACCGGACTGCAGGAAATGAAATCGGATAGCTTTTGGATTTTGGACCCGGTTGATGGGACTACAAACCTTATGCACGACTATCAGCACAGCGTTGTATCTTTAGCACTTTGCCGCCAGGGTGAAATTGTTATGGGAATCGTGTATGATCCCTTCCATGAAGAAGTGTTTTCAGCGGTTAAAGGCAAGGGCAGCTTTTTAAATGGACAGCCCATACATGTATCAAACGCAGAAAAACTATCCGACACGATGATTGGATTGGGAACAGCAAAAAGAGAGCTGGCCGATGAAAACTATGCCCGGTTCCGCAGAGAGTTCGGCCAATGCCAGGATGTCCGCAGGATTGGTTCTGCCGCTCTGGAACTAGCATATACCGTCTGCGGCAGACAGGGAGGCTATTTCGAGATATATCTGAATCCCTGGGATTATGCTGCCGGTATGCTGTTGATTCAGGAGGCGGGCGGACAGGTAACTGATTTTATGGGAAAACCGCTTGATCCGAGGAAAGGCAGCAGCGTAGCAGGAACAAATGGATATATCCATGATGAGCTGTTGAAGCTGCTATGAGTCATGTGTTTTCCTTTCAGAAATTAGTGAGACTATAGCAATACTTTTGAAAAGTTAATACCTTGTGGAGAAATAAGAAATTTAGGAGGGAATATGATGCTTGAAAATATACCATCTCATTCAACTATGACTGAATTGCTTGGACAATCCTTGCTTGAAGTTTGGCAAGCGTTATGTTTGGCTATTGATGAAAAATACGATATGGAACGGATATGGAATACTGGCGGTAAGAATTGGGCTTACGAGTACAAATATCGCAGAGGCGGTAAAACACTTTGCTCCCTATACGCTAAAAGTAATTGCATTGGATTCATGGTTATTTTCTGAAAAGACGAAAGAACAAAATTTGAAAATATAAGAGGTACTCTTTCTGACGCCGTTTGCAGACAATACGATGAGGCAAAAACCTATCGTGACGGGAAATGGGTCATGTTTGAACCAACCAATACGGCTGATTTGGTGATTATATGAAATTGTTGGCTATCAAAAGAAAACCGAATCGGAAATAACAATTCGCGTTTATAAAGGGAAGTTGCAACTTATGAAAATGCCTAAAGAAAATATTGATACAAGTATGTTTGCTCCATGTGGAATGAATTGTCTTGTTTGCTATAAACATTGCTATCACAAAAAACCATGTGCAGGTTGCTTAAATAGTGATAAAGGGAAACCGGAGCATTGCCGCAAATGCAAAATCAAAGAGTGTATCAAGATCAAAGAACTGTCCTATTGCTTTGAATGTTTCGAATATCCATGTAAACAGATAAAAAATCTTGAAAAAAGCTATAAAAAGCGGTATCAGGCAAGCCTCATGGCAAACAGCGAAGCTGTCCGCCAACATGGTTTGGAAATATTTATAGAAGAACAGAAAGAGAAATATACCTGCCTGAAATGCGGCGGAATCATTTCGATCCATGACAGAGAATGCAGCGAGTGTCAGGAGAAAATGAAATAAAGAAATCCGAATGGGAGGAACGCAATCATTGTCAGATAGAAAAGTCATATTACAGTTTACAGTTTTAGCCTTTTGTATTGCATATGGTGTATCAGGTGCTTTGATTGCTCTGGGGCAATTCGGATATAAGGTTTATAGTTTGGTTAATTCTTTACAACAATTTGCAATGAATATACCTTTTGCTATCTATATTTTATCTCCCGCGATTGCCTCTTATGTTGTTCTGAAGAAGAATAACAATGTAACAGGTTTTCCAGAATGGTTAAAAACAGTCTTTTTTGCAAAAAATAACATTTCCGTCTATTTGTTTATTGTAACAGGGATTGCGTTGTATTTTGGGACACACATAATTGTATCGGGCTGTGATGGAATAGCGCTTCCCTTTTACATGTTTTTTCTGTCTTTGCCAGGGAATTTCATCATTGGCGGCATGGAGGAAGCGGGTTGGATGTATGTATTGCAACCCAGATTGGACAAAAAATACGGCTTTGTTCTTTCTTCTTTTTTAGTTGGAATGATTTGGGCATTTTGGCATATCCCTCTCTTTTTTATTCCCGGAACGAATCACTGTGACGGGCTGATTAATTTCTGGATGTTCAATGTTCAAGTCATGTCGTTAAGTTTTTTCAGAGGGGCGATCTACAAAATAGCAGGAAAAGGCTATGTGTTTGTGTATGTGCTTTTCCATACTATGTTCAACGCTGCATCCTCTCTGTTTGGCTCCATAATGATGACGTGGACGGGAACGATTGCCGCAAATGCTGTAATGATTCTTTTTTCATTAACAATCATTACTGTATACAACAAATCTAAGAAAATAAATTAAAATATTAGGATTTTAGGAGGTACATATCTATGAAGGATAGGATTGCATACTGCGGATTGGACTGTGAAAAGTGTGACGCATATCTTGCAACAATCAATGACGACAAGGCGTTGCGTGAGAAAACTGCAAAACGATGGGCCGAGTTAAATAATGCTCCCATTTTACCTGAACATATCAACTGTGAGGGATGTCGGGTTGATGGAATTAAAACTGTATTCTGCGATAGTCTTTGCGGAATTCGCCAGTGCGCATTGAAAAAAGGTGTGACGACATGCGGTGACTGTTCAGACATGGAAAAATGTCAGACTGTTGGCGAGATTATCTCAGATTGTCCCGAAGCTTTGGATAACCTGAAAGGGTAAACAAGATACTCTGACAACTTTCATTTTATTGAGGATAACACAAATGAATTTAACTTTTAGAAATGCAGAACGGAAAGATACTTTGTTGATCCTGCAATTTATCAAAGAACTTGCAGTTTACGAAAAAATGCAGAACGAAGTAGTGGCTGACGAGGCCACGCTTGAAACATGGATTTTCGATAAACAAAAAGCAGAAGTAATTTTTGCTGTTGAAGATGGAAAAGAGGTTGGATTTGCGCTGTTTTTCCACAACTTTTCTACGTTCTTAGGACGAGCTGGTATTTATCTGGAGGATTTGTATGTCAAACCGGAATGCCGCGGGAAAGGTTACGGAAAAGCTCTTTTGAATAAATTAGCATCCATTGCTGTGGAACGTGGCTGCGGACGGCTTGAATGGTGGTGCCTTGACTGGAACAAACCCAGCATTGACTTTTATCTGTCGCTTGGAGCAGAGGCCATGTCTGATTGGACAGTCTATCGCATTGCAGGCGATACATTAGCACAGCTTGCTGAGTAATATCAGTGGCATGGCAGACAGAGAGGCTATTTTGGGGGATTCTGAATCCTTGGGATTATTGGTTAAGGCGGTTTTCAAGATGAATGAAAGGATGGGTGCTTAATGAAAGAAATTATAAACTTCATTGAAGAGAATGTAAATGGCAAAACGCTGTTTACAAAGGAATTGGTTTATGAACTGGAAGATGGTACATTACAAGGCGTATACTCTGACCAAATATCATTTTCTAATTTTAAATATTCGCAAAGTGGATTTCAGATAGATATGTTTATTATATCTAACGAAAAAATATGGCTGATTGGTAAGAAAAGAGAACGAGAAAAATTAAGAAAGGATTTCAGCTCTGTATCCTTGTTTCGTTTTGAATTGGCGAAACGAAAAAGCACAAACGCAATCACGGGTTGCTTTCGTTTTGTTTCTGCTTCAGGGAAAAATGTGGCAGCAGAGGCTATTGTAAGTGGGATTTATGATGTACGTCTTGAAAATGGGGTGCTGAAATTATCGGAGGACCAGGCTTTATATCGAGATCAGCCGATACAAGACGAGCGTTACAAGACTGTTGCTTTTCAATCGGAACATCGTTTTTATTGCATAGACAGAAAACTGCACTATGAATATAATGGACGGTCTTTCGATGTGGATCCTGAAACTATGACGCGCAGCGATAGCTCCGATACATTTCCGCCGTTTATTTCAATCGAGAAGTAGACCAACAAATATTTGAGGCGATTCTACGAAAAAGCCGCTTGATTCGAGAAAAGGCAGCAACGGAGCAGGAACAAACGGATATTTTCATACAGAACTGTTGAATCTGCTTTGAACTGTGTGTTTCTTTTACGGAAATTGACGAGATATAGCAATACTTTTAAGGAGCTAATATCTCAAAGAGGAATCGACAAATCACAATTTGTGGAGAGATTTCTTGAACTTTCCTTATTTTACAGGCTTTCCAGCCCCTTAGATAGTGAAATGATATGTATTTTCCCTTATTTTTGCCCTTATGCGGAATCCGCAAGGGAAATAAGGGAAATTTTTAGTTAAGCATTGCTCGCTACTTTATCAAGAAGTCTTGCGGAATCCCGCTTTGCTTTTCTTGTTGAGTGAGCGTAAATATTCATTGTGGTACTGACATCAGAGTGTCCTAACAGTTCCTGTACATCTTTCGGAGCAGCCCCATTGGAAAGCAGGTTGCTGGTGTAAGTGTGACGCAACTGGTGAAAATGAAAATCTTCAAATCCTTCCAGCTTCTTTGCCACTGATCTGCATACAATGCTGAGTGTACTCGGCAGTTCCAAAGAGCCATCTGGTCGCAGGCAGACAAAGGAGATTTCTTTGTAGTCGGCTGGGACTTCCTGTGTTCCGTCAAGATGATAGTATTCATAATATATCCTGTTTTTTACATGCACTTCTTTGTAGTAATTGCGGTGATATAGTTCACCATATTGCATCCGGTTTTTGAGCTGTTCTTTTCTGGCAGCTTTCAGTATTTCAGTCAGAGTATCGCCAAAATCAACAATCCTTACTTTCTTTCGCTTTGTTGGTCCGATAATATTTTTGTGTTTCATTCCGTCGTAGCGGATACTGCGTTTTATGGTAAGGCATTGTTCCTCAAGGTTAATGTCCTGCCATGTAAGGCCACAGGTTTCCCCGATACGGAGTCCGGCATAATATGCAATCTGGATTGGCAGAATGGCAGGTGGATTTTTCTTTTCCAGATATTTGATAAGTCTCTCATAGTCTTCGTGTGAAATTGGCTGTGTGCCTTCTTCTACTTCATCATCGGAAAACAGATCGACTTCTTCAGCCTGCCTTTTCAACTTGATATATTGCATCGGATTGAAGCTGATTAGCTGTTTTGGAAATACCGCAAAACGGAAAGACTGCTGTAACACTGCGGAAAAAGAATGGATATAATCTTTGCTGTATCCTTTTCTTACTTTTCCATCAGGAAATTCGCCACCGAATGTAAGCAGATCGAGGAAACTCTGTAAATGTTCAGCAGTAACCGTTTTCAACTTGCGTTCTGCAATCGGGTGATTCTTGATACATCGGATTGCACCAAGATAATTTTCCACTGTACTATTGCTGAGTGTTCCAACTTTCAGTTCTTCTTCCGCCCACATATCCAGAAGTTCTCCTACCGTAAAACTGTCTGCCTTTGCGACAAACTTCTTATTTTCATAATCTTCCAGTGCTTTGCGGAGAAGCTTTTCCGTCTCACTTTTGCTCTCGGTTCCGGCATATTCCTTCTGAACCATTTTACCGCTTGCGTCCTCTACATAGAAGCGATAGTACCATTTTTATCCTTTTTTTTCTAACAGATCCTTTTGCCATAATCGTATGTCTCCTTTCGATATCAGACAATCGGAACTGTTGAAATGCTTCTTGCGTGTAGGCATCTTATGGACAAGTCCATAAGCCAATTCGCCACTCGTCAAATCTGTAAACAGCTTGACTCGCTTGCGCTCATTTTATCATAACTCCGATTATCTTACTATACCGATTCAGAATCTCCGTACATAACTTCGGATAAAAGATTTGCAAGCCTTTGTTCTGCTGTTTCCGGTTTCTTGGAATAGAGCCTTACAATATCTGCCATGTCGTTAAATGCGTTGACAGTATGGGTGATCTCCCTGAGAAACATAATCTCGTTATATTCATCGTTCGATTCAAACCCCATTACTTTGGCAATGTCCGCTCTTTGGGATTGCCCTTGTAATTCTTGCAGGCGTGCTGGAATGAATCCAGAAACAGTTCATATTGCTTTAACATTAATAGCAGTAAGTCTTTAGAAAAAGCATCTTCTGTTTTAGTAAGGTCAAGAGGTAACTGTTTGAGAATATCACTCATCGCATCACGAATCTGTAATTCCCTTTTATCCGTAATGTCGGTTTCATATTCATCGGTTTCCCCTTTGAGCCATTCAATAGATACATGAAGTGCTTCCGAAAGACCTTCCAGCACCATCTTTTTGGTATTGTCAATCGAACCGTTCTCATAACGCAGGATTGTAGAAGCTGTAACTCCCATCTTCTCTGCGAAAATTGCATAATGCAATTTAAAAGGAAGGTGATCACATGACGCAAAGAAAGCTTGCTTTATCTATTGAGGAAGCTGCTGATTATACGGGAATCGGCAGGAACACCCTGAGAAAACTGGTGGAGTGGAAGAAACTTCCGGTATTAAAGGTCGGGAGGAAAGTCCTGATTAAAACGGATATGCTGGAACTCTTCATGGAAGCCAACGAGGGCAGGGACTTGAGGGATAAGGGAAATGTGAAAGCAGTCACAAGAAACGGTTCAGCTTAAAAAGGCGGTTTCCGAAGAAACCGCCAAAGGTTCTATCAGACCGAAGTCATGATATACCTACACGCAAGCAGATTATACCATGTATTTCGTCTGACAGACAACAGGAAACTTATGTTTGGAAGAAAAGAGAAAGGACGATGATATTTATGGCAAGATCAACAAAGAGTTATGAGGAGCGTATGCTCCAGTTGGAAAAGAAAGAACAGGAAAGCCTTGAGAAAGCGAAACAGTACGCAGCACAGAAACGGGAACTGAAGAAACGTCAGAAAGATGTGGAAACGAAAAAACGAACCCACAGGCTCTGCCAGATTGGCGGTGCGGTGGAATCAGTGCTTGGCTCTGCGATTGAGGAAGAAGATATTCCAAAGCTGATCGGCTTCTTAAAAAGGCAGGAAGCAAACGGAAAGTTTTTCTCAAAGGCAATGCAGAAAGAGCCAGTTGCAAATACGGAGGAAGTGTAATGCCGGAGGGAGTGGGTTTTCCATTCCCTTCATTGCTTTTTCATGAAGGGCGCACTTATGGACAACCAGAGGTTGTCCGTATAAGTTTGCCACAGGTGGCAACCGGTCTACGCTTACGCTTGCCGGGCTCGTTCCGTCGGCGGGCATTTCATGCAGACCTGCTCATGCCGCAGGAGGCACTCTTCGCCAGAGGGGCGCATTCCATGCAGGCTGTTATGCACAGGGCACTCTTACGCAGAGGGCGTTCCGGCAGATACTATTTTCTTTTAGGAAAAACGTTACTTGCCGGAAATCAAAGCCGGATACGGCAGAAAGGGGGAAACAGATTATGGCAATCTTCCATTATACAGTAAAGATTGTTGGACGGAGCAAAGGAAAATCTATCATATCAGCGTCTGCCTATCTTAATGGTGATGTGATGAAAAATGAAGAAACAGGCAGGATCAGCTACTACACTTCAAAAAAAGAAGTTGTTTATGCCAGCCTGATGATGTGTAAAAATGCACCGCAGGAATGGCAGAATGTACCTGCTGAAAATATCAAGAGGTTTCAGAAATCTGTCCGATATAAAAGGGCAGATAACAAAGAAGCTGCACTGGAAAAATTCAAACTTACCTTTCAGAAACAGCGTTTATGGAATGAAGTTTTGAAGATTGAGAAAAATTCAGATGCACAACTCGGCAGGTCGTTTGAGTTCTCACTTCCGAAAGAATGGAGCCGACAGGAACAGATTGAATTTACAACGGACTATATTCAGAAAAACTTTGTAGACTAAGGCATGTGTGCCGACTGGAGCATACATGATAAGGGTGATGGGAACCCACATGTGCATCTGCTTGTAACCATGCGTCCCTTTCCGCCAGATCATTCGTGGGGAAATAAAGAAGTCAAAGACTGGGATTTTGTCAGAGATACTGACGGAAATATCGTGGTTGATGAATCCCATCCTGACTGGTGGCAGGATAAAAAGAACCCTGACCGCCATGGAATCCGAATCCCAGTACTGGACGAAAACGGCAATCAGAAAGTCGGTGCAAGGAACCGCAAACAATGGAAACGGGTGCTGACTGATGCTACCGGGTGGAGCAATCCCAGAAACTGCGAATTGTGGCGGAGCGAATGGGCGAAAGTCTGCAATGCACATTTAGCGGTGGAACAACAGATTGACCACCGGTCCTATGCAAGACAGGGAAAACTAGAAATCCCTACAATTCATGAAGGTGCGGATGCAAGAAAGATTGATGAGAAATTCCAGAATGGACAGGTGCAGACCGCTTCATGGAAAGTAGAGGAAAACCAGATTATAAAAAAACAAAATTCACTGCTGAAAAAGATACAGACCAGTTTCGGAAAAGTGTCTGGTGCATTATCACAGTGGAAGGAGCGATTGAATGACCTTAGAAGAAAGCCGGGAAGTCATTCCCATGATGGAGACAATGATAAACCAGATCGAGGAACAGCAGAACCTTATGGCAGAGATGGTAAAGGAATTGCAGGAACGGGACAGACAGCTTTTGTCCTTTCAGGAGCAGAACCAAAGTTTGCAAATCTTAAACAGCGAGTTATCCGGGCTGCTGAATCTTTTGCCAGATACAGAAGAACTGCTCTCCCAGATCGAACAGCAGAAAAACAGAATCGAACAGTTGGAAAACGAGAATCGGCAATGGCAGGAATTAACGCAGGAGCTGAACAGAGAGAACAGTTTATTGCTGCAACAGAACAGCGAATTGCTGACCTTAAACAGCAGATAGAGAAAGCGAGGGAGATTGATGAACGGATGCGTAAACTTAGAGAACGTCGGGCAGGTGGAAGAGCTTCTGCTGATGACGGAACAGATGCAGGACGAACTGGATCAGAAAGACCAGACGATTATGGAACTGAACAGGCAGCTAAGCGAATCGCTGACCTTGAACGAGAAATTGAACAGCGAAAACAGAGCCGAGAATATCGAAGCATTGCGGACAAGATTAAAGCAAACAGAGGAACAATTAACCAGCGAGACAGACAGCAGGAAAAGAGCCGACGCAGAAGTCGTGGCATGGAAATTTAGATACAAAAAAGCAGAACAGGAAAAATGCTATGCACAGACACACCAAAAGATGGTCGAGATACCTGTTGAGAAAAAGGTGCCTTATGAGAAATGCAAAAAATGTAACCGCACTGCTTACCAGAAAGCAAAAGAGAAATGCGATAACCGTAAAATCCAGCTTGAAAAGAAATATAAAAATATGATGGTTGGTTATGAAAGTCTTATGTTTCTGTTGGCATGGTACAGCATAGCAAAAACACTGTTTACCGCTGTTCTTTCTCCGGTTTTCCTTAACGATTGTATCACCTTTTTTGGTGCGTTAGGAAAAGGAATTGGAGGTTTGTTTCGAGAGCTTGTGACAGGTGCAGATTCTTTCGGACAGTTAAGTAGTGGAATTCCAAACCGTATCGTTTCCGGGATTGTGTACTGGCTGATTGCTGGTGTTGTTATTGGAATTTTATTCGTAATAACAGGATTACTGATAATCGGGATTGGATATCAGGTAGGAAAAATCTACCGGAAATATTGTTGGGATATCATCAGCATCATTGTGGCAATAATGAGCACAGCTATTGCAATCTACTTTGGAGACTGGATAAAATCTGTTATTCCAATAAATCTTATTACGTTGTTACTACTGGTGCATGCGATTTATATAGGGATTAGATGCTATGTGAAAGATTAGCGGGACGAACGGGATATTATTAAAATTTAATTTTTCATTGGTGCTATTTATATTTACTTTCGTGCTAATGTGTATTATTATATTAGCATGAAAGGGGATGCTATATGACTCAATTTGAAAAATTAGATTTGTTGTTGCGTGAATGTGGGGGGACAATTCAGACATTTCAAGTTATAAATAATGGAATTAGTAAATCTATGTTTTATTCATATGTGAAGGAACGAGGATTAGAACAAGTTGCTCATGGTGTGTATGTATCGCCGGATACATGGACAGATGCGATGTACATTTTGCATTTACGTTGTAGTCAGGCTGTATTTTCTCACGAAACTGCATTGTTTTTTCATGATTTAACGGACAGAGAGCCTTTGAAATACACCATAACAGTAAGAACTGGATATAATCCAAGTCGTTTGCAGGAAGACGGTTTTCAAGTGTATACAGTAAAAAAGGATTTACATGAAATAGGGATTACGACTATGCAGACATCATTCGGGCGTTCAGTTCCGGTTTATGATATGGAGAGAACGATTTGCGATCTGCTTCGCAGCAGGAAAAATATTGAGATGCAGGTCTTTCAGGATGCATTAAAGCAATATGCTAGACGCAAGGACAAAAATTTGCGGATGCTTATGAAATATGCCTCCATGTTTCATGTTGAAAAGATACTAAGACCATATTTGGAGGTGTTACTTTAAATGATAACAACGGCAAGACAATTAATGATTTGATTCGTAATCTGTCAAAGAAAAAATCTGCTGATGCACAGATTTTGATGCGGAATTATATGATGGAACGTTTTTTGGAACGAATTTCTTTATCCGAGTATAAAGACCGGTTTATATTAAAGGGTGGAATGTTGGTGGCAGCAATGGTTGGTCTGGATGCCAGAGCTACCATGGATCTGGATGCAACTATAAAAGGCGCTAATGTTAGTGTTACGGATGTAGAGACGATTATATCAAAAATTAGGAAACCAAGTTTGATGGAGTGATCACACCATTAAAGATTGATATTTCCACTGGGGATGTAATTACACCAAGAGAAATAAGGTATAGATTTAATCTTATGCTTGAAGATCGTACAATTGAAGTGTGGGCATATAATATGGAAACCGTATTGGCTGAAAAATTGGAAACTGTTATCAGTCGAAGTGTTACGAATACACGCATGAGAGATTTTTATGATATCTATATTTTACAAAAGTTATATGGAGAACAGTTCCAAAAAGAAGTATTATGGAATGCACTTGTGGCTACAGCCAGAAAACGAGGAACATTGAAACAGATAGAATCTGGGGACACAAGAGAAGTGTTTGATGAAGTTGAAACAAGTTCTATTATGGAAAATTTATGGAACGCATACCAAAAGAATTATTCTTACGCTGCTGATATTCCATGGCATAGCATTATGAAATCAATCCGAACACTTTATGAAGAGATACACAGAGAAAGGATTTAAAAATGAGTAAAATATTTCTTTTAGAAGATGACCTGAGTCTTATAAATGGTCTTTCATTTGCTTTCAAAAAGCAGGGATTTGACACCTGCATCGCCAGAACGCTAGGAGAAGCATATGAACTATGGGCAGATGGAAAATATGACTTGCTGGTGTTGGATGTATCATTGCCGGATGGCTCAGGATTTGAATTTTGTAAGAAGGTACGACTTGCATCAAAGGTACCTATCATCTTTCTTACTGCTTCAGATGAAGAAACAAGTATCATTATGGGGTTGGATATTGGCGGAGATGACTATATCACGAAACCTTTCAAATTGGGCGTTCTCATTTCAAGAATCAACGCTCTGCTTCGCCGGGCAAATTCTTTTCAGGCAATAGATACAGAATTACAATCGAATGGTATTAAAGTTCTTTTGCTACAGGGACAGGTTTTCAAAAATGGGGCATTGCTTGATCTGACTGCCGCAGAATATAAGCTGCTGTGTCTGTTTATGAGAAACCCGAACATGGTACTTACCAAAGAACAAATTTTAGATAAGCTATGGGACTGCGATGGAAATTATATTGACAGCAGTACCCTTACCGTATATATGAGGCGGCTGCGTATAAAGATCGAGGATAATCCGAGTGAACCACAAATGCTTCTGACAGTTCGGGGAATGGGGTACAAATGGAATGTGATTGGGTGAGGTGGACTATGAAAATATTTGCAAACAAAGAAATCAAAAAATTGTTTCTTACAGTATCCGTTATTTGGGTAGCCTCCCTTCTGTTGACACAAGGGTTCTTATGGTTGTGCTATCAGCGGTTTTCTTTGTTCCTATTGCTCATTTTCGTATTGGCAGGAGGGGCTATATTGGCGGTGTGTCGTTCCTATTTCAAAAAACAAAATCAAGTCCTGGAACAGGCGGTATCACAGCTTCATGAGTATCTTGACGGCGATTACAATGTCCGTATTGAATGTGATGATGAGGGCGAACTATATCGGTTGTTTCATACTGTCAATTCTCTGGCGGCTGTCTTAAATGCTCATGCAGATAACGAACTCCGGGAAAAGGAATTTTTGAAAAATACAATCTCTGATATTTCCCACCAACTGAAAACACCGCTGGCTGCTTTGAATATTTATAATGGTCTGCTTAAGGACGGGGATATGGAATTGAGTGCGGTAAAAGAATTTGCTGATTTATCCGAACAGGAACTTGACCGCATTGAAACACTGGTGCAAAACCTGCTCAAGATTACAAAACTGGATGCCGGTGCCATCGTGTTGGAAAAGACCACAGAGAATGTGGCGGATATGATGCGGGATATTGAACTGCATTTTGCATATAGAGCCAGACGGGAAAAGAAGAAAATCATTTTGTCTGGCTCGGATCATCTTTCTCTTTTCTGTGATCGTGATTGGATGTCTGAGGCAATCGACAATATTGTGAAAAATGCGTTTGACCATACGGAAAGTGGTGCTACTATCCGCATTGCGTGGAAGGCATTGCCATCCGGTGTTCAAATTGTGATAAAGGATAATGGATGTGGCATCCACCCAGAGGATATACATCATATTTTCAAGCGGTTTTATCGCAGTCGTTTTTCCAAGGACAAGCAAGGGATTGGACTGGGTTTACCTCTGGCAAAGGCAATCGTTGAAGCACATAACGGCACCATTGAGGTTGACAGCGAATTAGGCATAGGGACAACCTTCACAATGAATTTTCTGATTCCTACAAAATTGTAGGCTGGTTGTAGGGTTACAGTAATATTCAGGTGCTATTCTTTCAAACATAGGCAGGACAAATAAAGACAGCCTGCCTATACGGTAAAATCATTCAGAAAGAGGTGTTTGCACTATGAACTTATTAGAGGTCAAAAATATAAGTAAGACCTATGGCAGCGGAGAAACCGCAGTCAAGGCATTGAAGGATGTTAGCTTTTCTGTCCCAAAGGGCGAGTATGTAGCAATCGTCGGGGAATCCGGTTCCGGTAAAAGTACGCTACTGAATATGATTGGTGCTTTGGACACGCCGACATCGGGCAAGGTGCTGATTGATGGCAAGGACATTTTTTCCATGAACGATCGGAAGCTGACCGTGTTCCGACGCAGGAACATCGGTTTTATCTTTCAGGCGTTCAACCTGATCCCGGAGTTGACCGTGGAACAGAATATGGTTTTTCCGTTGTTGCTGGATTACCAAAAGCCGGACAAGAGATATTTGGAGGAACTGTTGACGGTGCTGAATTTGAAAGAACGTCGCAATCATTTGCCCAGTCAGCTTTCAGGTGGTCAACAGCAGAGAGTGGCGATTGGCCGCGCATTGATTACCCGCCCTTTTCTGATTCTGGCAGACGAGCCAACAGGAAATTTGGACTCCCAAAACAGCAGCGAGGTTATCGCATTGCTCAAAGAAACATCGAAAAAATACGAGCAGACCATCATTATGATTACTCATAACCGCAGCATTGCGCAAACGGCAGACAGGGTATTACAGGTATCGGATGGCACTTTGACTGATTTTGGGAGGTGCCGTGAATGAAAAGTTATCTTAGTCTCATTCCCATCTCTGCTAAAGTCCATCGCCGTCAAAATCGTATGACGCTGCTTTGCATTGTATTTGCTGTATTTATGGTGACAGCAGTATTCAGTATGGCTGAAATGGGTGCTCGGATGGAGTATACGCGGCTGCTTGGAAAGCATGGTAAGTTGTCCATGACAGATTTACTTGGAAGTTACATGGGACAATCGCTTCTCCTGGTCGCTTGTGTCCTATTCATGCTGATTCTGATTGCAGGTGTTTTGATGATTTCCAGCAGCATGAACAGTACTGTCGCACAACGGATCAAGTTCTTCGGGATGATGCGTTGTATCGGCATGAGTAAACAGCAGATTGTACATTTTGTGCGGCTGGAAGCATTGAATTGGTGCAAGACCGCCGTTCCCATTGGCCTTGCGCTGGGCGTTGTTACGACATGGGGGCTGTGTGCGGTATTGCGTTTTCTGGTGGGCGAAGAATTTTCTAACATTCCGCTCTTTGGTATCAGCATCATCGGCATTGTCTGCGGTATCCTTGTGGGCGTTATTACCGTTCTTCTCGCCGCAAATGCTCCGGCGAAGCGGGCTTCCAAAGTATCCCCTGTTGCAGCGGTGTCTGGAAATGTGGGCAATGAGAAAACAATCCGCCATGCAGCCAATACCCGCTTTGGAAGAATTGAGACGATCCTTGGTATCAACCATGCTGTTTCGGTGAAGAAGAACTTGATTTTGATGACAGGCTCTTTTGCACTCAGCATCATTCTGTTTTTGAGTTTTTCCGTATTCGTCGATTTTGTGGACTATCTGATGCCGCAGTCTGTTGCCACATCAGATATTGATATTGCAAGTGATGACGGCAATACGATTCCCCATGAGCTGCTTGTTTCTATTCAGGGAATGGACGGTGTAAAAGAGGTCTATGGACGTCGGAGTGCGTTTGATCTTCCAGCTTCCATTGATAAGAATGTAAGTCCTTCCGATACCGTCGATTTGATTTCTTATGACGATTTCGATTTGCAGAGCTTGAAAAAAGACGGCAATTTGAAAAAAGACAGCGATCTGTCCAAGGTCTACGGAAATAGCAGCTTCGTATTGGCCACATCCGATGCGGACAGCACATGGAAAATTGGTGATACGATTCAGATTCAAGGGGAAACTCTTACGATAGCCGGACTGCTGAAAAATGATCCGTTCAGCAGTGATGGTCTGACAAATGGTAAAATCACGCTGATTTCTTCCAGCGATACCTTTGTCCGCCTGACTGGAGAAGAAAATTACTCGCTTGTGATGGTACAGACAACAAGTGATGCGACAGACGAAGATGTTCAGGCAATTCAAACCGCCGCAGGAGAAACATTCAGCTTCCGTGATAAGCGTGACGAGCGTACATCAGGAACCTATATGGCCTTTGTGTTCTGTGTCTATGTGTTTCTGACAATCATTGCTCTGGTGACGGTACTGAACATTGTCAATAGCATTTCCATGAGCGTATCCGCAAGGATGAAGCAATATGGAGCGATGCGGGCAATTGGAATGGACGAACGGCAAGTGACAATGATGATTGCAGCTGAAGCGGTGACTTATGCTACGCTGGGGTGTGCTACGGGCTGCATCATTGGCCTGCCGTTGAGCAAACTGCTATATGATTTCCTTATTGCTGAGCATTTTCCTTATGCCGTTTGGCACTTCCCGCTGGAATCACTTTTAATCATTCTCTTGTTTGTTTCGTTCGCAGCAATCGTGGCATTTCTCGCCCCGTCAAAGCGCATCCGCAGTATGCCAATCACAGCGACGATCAATGAATTATAGTTTCATATTTTGATCTGCCGGACGATAGCAAAAGAAAAAAGTCATCGTAAAGTAGGCAATTTGAAACGGCGGCTTTGAAAAAAATCAGAGCCGCTGTCTCTTTGCATTTATACAAACTTATGATGACTTTTGGGATACAGTAGCGATATGCAGTTAATATGGTATATTTCTTTGGACATTAAAAGATTTCCAAAGAATCTTCAGCATCTACCCATATTTGCATATTGCCATCAAGATACAGTCTTGCATATTCAAGTGGTTGATCAATGGCAAGTGCGTTCAATGCATAGTCTGAACCGGGTGTTGTTTTTAAATACTTTTCTGCTTCCCAGCAGTCAATGCGGAGCATGTAGCCAGCGCTTGTATAAACATCAATACTGTTTCGCCTGGGATTGTATTCTGCAAATATTGTTTTCATCGTATCTAATCTCCTTATCGCTCAATCAATCATTAGTTACAAAAATTAGAAGCATTTCAATCAGTTCACCATGTCATTTTCATTTTGTGTTATAATATGTTATCAGATTTTTTTGCCCTTGTATTTGCCCTTAACAGAGTTCGTAAACACTGGTGGGACGATATAACACAAGGGAAACAATAAGGGAAAGCTCACCTGTCACAAACTTAGTGTTTTCAAGGGCTTGTGAGGAATTTGATAACAAATCTTAACAGTTATTAAATTCTTTTGAACAGGTGAAATCTCAATCAGAAGTTGTAACAAAGATTATTTATATAATGTATGGAGGTATACCTTTGGAAACAGTAGAATTAAGATTTCAATATACTCAAAGTGAATATATAAGAGCAGAAAGGCAATATTTAATTTCTAGTAAAATTATACATAAATATGATATTGCTTTAGTCGCTGTATTTTTGCTGCTGTCGGTAGTTTATATCCTGTTCACCTCTTTTAGCATATTTAGTATTTTAATATTTGGATTGATAATTGTTGTAACTGCATTGGGAAGCTATTTATATATTCTAATGCCTATACTGAAATTCAAGCAAACTGCAAAATATCATGAAGAATATACGCTGGTATTCTCTAAAGAAACAATTGAGTTTAAAACACAAAGCATAGAATCAGAAATGAAGTGGGATATTTACTCTGCACTATGGGAAAGCCATGATTTTTATTATTTAATTCAAGCACCACGAATATATACATTAATTCCAAAAAGAGTTTTTAAAGATCTAAATGAAAAACGGCTATTTGAAGAAATTGTACAATCAAGAGTAAAAACAACAAAACATGTATAATGAACATACCCCACAATGTGAGTTCCAGTCTGTCGGAACTTTAAATAGAGCCGAAAAATGTGATTTGAAGGGAGAATGACTCAATGAAAGAATTTAGTCGAGAAGCAGAACAGATTATGATTGATCGTTTTGGAAAAGATACAGTTATAGCATTGGCAACAACAGTAAATGAAACACCTTATGTGCGATACGTCAATGCCTATTACGAAAATGGGGCATTTTATGTCATTACCCATGCACTCTCAAATAAAATGAAACATATAAAAGATAACCCTGTTGTTGCAATCGCCGGCGAGTGGTTTACAGCACACGGGAATGGCGTCAGTCTGGGTTATTTCGGGAAAAAAGAAAACTATGTGATTGCTGAAAAGCTGAAAAAAGTCTTTGCTGAATGGATCGATAACGGTCATACTGATTTTAACGATGAAAACACCATCATTCTGCGTATGGAATTAACAGATGGCCTGTTGCTCTCGCATGGTACAAGATATGAGTTTTAAATTTTCAAATTTCCTACTGTGTTAGGTCAAGTATTATTATAGCTTATCCTAACCGTTTACAGGTAGGCTGTTTAAGGAGGTTTCATGAAAGGATTTGACCGGAAAAATCAATTATTTTCCCTTTGTGGGTTGAGTTGTGGGCTTTGCCCCATGTTTTTGAATAAAAACTGCCCTGGCTGTGGCGGCGGTGAAGGAAATCAGTCGTGTAAAATTGCAAGGTGCAGTATAGAGCATGGCGGTGTTGAATATTGTTTCCAATGCAGTGAATACCCTTGCGAAAAATATGATCATATTGACGATTTTGATTCCTTTATAACACATCGAAATCGAAAATCCGATATGGAAAAGGCTAAACGCCTTGGAATAGACGCTTATAATGCAGAGCAGGCGGAGAAGGCCAACATTCTGGAGGTTTTATTATCCAATTATAATGATGGCCGCAAAAAGACACTCTTTTGTGTAGCCGTCAACCTGCTGGAACTGCAAGAGCTGCAAACGGTACTTAGAGAAATTGATTGTAAACCTGATATGGAAACAATGACGCTCAAAGAAAAAAGCGCTTTTGTTGCTGGATTACTGCAGGATGCAGCGGCAACGAAAAATATTGACTTAAAGCTACACAAGAAAAAGAGATAATGTATTTGAAAAAGCGCCACATATCACTTTGTACGCTCTATCCGATGCGAGTATCGGCAGGGATGTGTGGATCGGAGCCAATGCAGTGATTCTGCCTGGGGTTACCATTGGCGATGGCGCAGTCATCGCAGCCGGTGCAGTGGTGACAAAAGATGTACCGGAGAATACAGTTGCAGGGGGTGTGCCGGCCAGGGTGATAAAGACGATCGGCGTTGACACTCTTACTCAAAATAGGTATAATGATCAATAATAGAAGGGAATCAGTGAGAAGAATGGAGGAAATGAAAATGCAGAGAGAGAAAAGATTTCCGGATAACAATGATGCATGTCTGAAATATTATGAATTGATTCTGGAACAAAAGAATGTGAGGAATATTCCCGTCGCTCCTCTTCCTGACGGATACCGGTTTGTCTATTACCGTCCGGGGGACAAAAAGGACTGGATAGCCATAGAGATGTCTGCTAGGGAATTTGTTCTGGAGGAAGAAGGCGAAATGGCCTGGAAAAATTATTACGGGGGAAGAGAAGAGGAATTGACAGACAGAATGCTATTTATCGAAGATTCTTCAGGGGAAAAGGTTGCCACGGCAACCGCCTTTTATGATTCCCGTGATACTTCCGGGGCCGGATGGCTTCACTGGGTGGCTGTCAAGCGGACACAGCAGGGAAAGGGCCTGGCCAGACCCCTTATCTCCAAGGCCCTGCACAGGCTGACAGAACTTGGCTATACAGACATTAAAGTTCCCACCCAGACAAATACCTGGGTGGCAGCAAAATTATATCTGGACGCAGGATTTATCCCGGAAGAGAAAAATGCAGTCTGCAGCCGGGACGGATACCGGATTTTAAAGACTTTAACAGGCCATCCTTCTCTGGAAGGAATAGAGCCCCTGCCCTTTGAAGATATCTGGGATCAGGAGATGCTTTTGACAGAGAAAAAACTCAGGGATAACATGCCGGATCTTCTGTACTTTAAGGCAGAGGAATGGAAGGGAAAACGAAGAGTCCTCTATTGTACAGAAAAGAACAGAGGAATCCTGGAAATAGATAAATAGAACAGAGAGACAGCCCTTGTGCTCAGATGTGTTTTACATCCGGCGGGGGCTGTCTTTTTCTACCGATGGAAGTTGTCCTACTGTGCAAGATAATAAGAGACATTGGCTTCTTTATCTGTGACAGGCACTGTGATTCGATTTTTTACTTCTTCAAAATGCTCTGTGGAAAGATCTTATTATCAATGGTAAATACTTATTGCGATTATTATTTATACGGTATGAAAACCGATTATTATGAAACAGAAAGCGTGGCACAGCCACCTGAAAATCACGCCGGATTCCCCGGACTACATCAAAAGCGTTATCAGCGTTGGTTATAAATTTGAAGTGCCGTAACAAAGGCCACAAGGTAAGTCTCTGCTTGCCCTGTGGCCTTTATTAGATACGGTAGGTGGTGAAGGAACATTAGGAGACTTTACAGCTTGTGCTGCAAGGAAAAATTATCCCGAACATTTCTTCCCCAAATGCCTCTGTTGCTGGCTTTCTATGATATATTCGGGATAATCAGACTTTCGGTATAACCATTTAGCGGCAACCCGGAAAAGCCTGCAAAAACAAAAAAAACTTGGTACATTCTCATATCATCCATATATTATTCTACATTTCGGGTTAAGTTATGAGAACGAAAATAATTTTATGTTTTAGTAGTATTTTATTTCGTCAAACACTGGGTATAATGTAAATTAGGAATTTCTTAATATTCTCGCATGCAGAAAATAGCACATACTACACACCCAAAATCCTTTCCATCCTGTGCGTTGCGATTGCCGCTCCGATTTTTTCAAGTGAATATCAAACGGTAGCCGACAGTATCCTGCGTGCAACAAAACACGGGCGTACTCGGTTAGCAATTACAAAGATTTCTGCATCAAGTACAATTTTCGTTTTAACCTTTATTTTTAGAATAACGATTCATTTACTGATTTTGAACATGGCTTTCGGATCAGAGTGCTTAAAAACTTCGTTTCAAATGCTTTTCTCTGTCATAAATCTATCCAATATCAATTTGGGACAGTTAGAAATAGTTTTGACATTGGTGGGATTACTTTCTATGTTAGCAAGCATTAGCTGTACACTATTTCTGTCCGCAAAATGTAAAGATTCTTTGACTGCGTTATTGGTTTCACTTGTTATTGTTCTTCTGCCAATATTTGCCTATACTGCATTGGGCGCATCATGGATTTCTTGTATTTTGCCATCGGCAGGAATTGGGTTGCAGAATAACTTTCTCTACCAGCTTGCAAATTTTAACTACCTGCATATTGGATGAATGAGTTTTTGGACGCCTTATGTAATATTGATTTCAGCAGTGATTGAGATTTCCATATTTCTGTTTTTGACGGTTCGGACTTATTGTAAGCATCAAGTTGCTTAATAGTTGAAAAGCTGCTCTACGACGGCAAAAGAAAAAAAGCCGTCGTAGAGAAGACCTATTAACATGCCTATACCACCTTTCGGCGGCTTTGATTTTTCAGATTCGTGTCTGTGTCTCCTGACGAGCTCTACGAGCGCAAAGTTACCATGCAGGAGCTCCTTGCAGCAATCGCCAGTCTGCCAGACAAACAGGCAAAGCGAGTTTACGCTCACTTCATTCTTGGCATGACCCAGACGGACATTGCCAGGGTGGAAGGTGTCAGCAAAATGGTCGTGTGCTATTCCATCGAGCGGGCATTGCAGACGATGGAAAAATTTTTGAAAAATCGTCTGTGATGACTTTACAGAAGTTCCAAAAATGAAATGGCTTATGAAAGGTATACAGTCTCGGGCCAACTTGGGTCTGTTGACAAAGTAGCGCCAAACGCGCCCGAAATATGATATAAGCCAGTTGCTCCTGTGTTATCCCCTTGGCTTCTCTTTTGCGCTTGATCCCCAGCCCTATATCGTGAAAATCAAACTTGCGTTCATCGCGTTCAAACTTCATGTCATCACCCAAGGTAATTCTACATTTCAGGTGATAGTATTTGAACGATGTTTCTTTTCATGTAATAGACTGTTTAATTTCACAAACGGTACAGATTGACTGAAACACACCCAAATAATTGAGATGGATTTGAAATTTTGTTGACAAGTATGGCAGAAGTTATTATAATAATAAACAGAACAATATTCTGTTTATTGCGGAGAGGTGAATTGATATGTCGAGAAAAGCTGTTTTAGAGGGTGGAAAGCGCGATGAAATCCTAAATGCTGCGTTAGAATTATTCTTAAAAAACGGATATGAGGCTACTTCTATCCGAATGATTTTAGAACGGGTCAACGGGGAAGTCGGTATGTTTTATCACTACTTCAATTCCAAGCAAGAAGTATTTGATAAAGCCGTCGAACTCTTTTTTAAGAAAAGCGGAGAAAGATTTTCGGCCATAATGAATAAATCCGCAAACCACATCACCCCTCGATCAAGACTGGAACAGCTATATGATTGTTACACCAACAGTATGGCAGAACTAACTCAATTAGCAAATGGCTCAATTCATTGGTCAATATTGTATGCACTACATGAACAGACTTTAGAAGCAATGCTACCTGCTTTCCAGGTAATGATACATGAATTTCTGCAAGCGGCGGGCAAGGATGACTGCTACGGCAAAGAATATCTTGCCTCTTTTCTTCTGAAAGGAATTAGCGGTTTAGTGCATGATAGAGTATTCTCTACATTGTCCCTCGAACTTAAGGCGCAGGAAACCATGGAACTCATATGCAGAACATTGCAAATTCCGCACGATATATTTGAAAGCGAAGGGAGGCATCCTCTATGAAACAATATATACTGACTGAAAGGGCTCATCTCATGTGTCCTAATATGCACTTTGGCATCAAGGCAAAAATCGACGCAGGATACGACGAGGGGAAATTTCACGATGCACTTCGGGCGCTTGCGTCGGCACATCCATTTTTGAAAAGCAATGTTGCCCGAGAAGCTAAAAGCGGAAAGCTGTATTATTGTCAGCATCAGGAAATAAAAATCCCAGTTTTTGAGAAAGACAATGCTTCCCGGTGGCAAGATGATTATAGCGATATGACAAGATATGGCTGGGACGCTTTTAAGAAGTGCCTTTTGAAGCTCATAGTTTACCCAGATAGAGAATCATTTGAAGTTATATTTATCGCGCATCACCTTTTGGGAGATGGACGCAGCATATTGAACTTGGTATGCGAATTTGCCAACTGCTATCTGTCCGGGAAAACGCCTACGCTTGCCGAAGAAAGCCCTATTTTGTCTATTGATGAACTTCCAAAAGGTAGCCAGCTTTCGTCAGTAAATAAGCTGATTATTGGCTATGCAAACCGCAAATGGAAACATGAAGGGCATACCGTCAGTTATGAGGATTACAGAAAATTTGAAACGGAGTTTATTGCCGACAATCCGGTTTCCTATCTGGAGGAGGTATGGGAGCCAAGGAAGACCGAAGAAGTTTTAAGAAAATGCCATGAACACGGAGTATCATTGAATGACTACCTTGTTGCCGAGATGATGCGTAAAGAGAAAACGAACCGGGTCGTGGCCGCAGTAGATATACGCAGACATCTCTCTCGCTATAAGGTAGGTGCGTTGGGTAATTATGCCTCTGCAACTGCAATAGAGGTTTCCAATAAATCCGAAGATATTTGGAACATAGCGAGGTCAGTTTCGGAAAGGCTCAAAAAGAATATAAATAATCCAGGAAAATTGATGATGATCCTTGCCTGTTACCTCTATATGGAGCCGGAACTGATTGATGCTGCCGCAATTTCAGCTATAGGCAGATTTAACAGCAGCGCGGGAAAATTTATTGGGTCAGCAATCCTTGGGTATAAAAAACGCAATGGCTACAGTGTCACTAATCTTGGAAATGTGGATAATCCAAACATTGTTGAAGCGATGTTTATTCCTCCGGCATCCCCTGCGAATGTTAAAACAATGGGTGTCCTTTCCGTAAACCATCGTTTGAAGAAATGTACTGCCCATTATCAATAAGATTGGGTAACTTTGGCCGGAAAGAGTGATTACTATTTGACAGCATTTTCAAATGCAGAAATTTCTGCTCTACAAGAAAAATATAGGAATGAAGTTATCGAACGTTGGGGCAGCACCCATGAGTATCAAGAGTTTTCTTCTTTTTTTCAGCCAGAGTCGAAAAAGAGAGAAATCGGAAGTGGAATGATTTTTTAATATATTCCCAAAATGTCTTTGAACGACTGGCGGAATATAAGGCAGAAACACCTGCTTTACCTGCCATTCAATCCATTGTTGCAGAGTGGCAGGAGATATATCTGAAAACTTCTATCCCTGTTCGGATGCTATGCTGATGTATCTGGGCGAATTTTATCAAACAGATGTTCCTCAACAAAAGCGCACTTGCTCTGATAGTTGTTTCCACACTCACGTTCCCTATTCCTTGATTTTGGTTACACTGTCAATGCTCTCTTAATAAGCGGTGAAGATAGTTCAGAGCAACGCTAAAGAGCGATATGATATGTACTCATCTTGCATTTTTTAGTTCACTATGCTACGATTGGCAATCAAATGTATGGCCTTCGGCTGTTAATAAATACCTACCAAATAATAGGCAGACCTTAACCTATGCCTTTATTAAAGGGATTATACAATATGGAAAGCATAATAAATTTTAATGACATATTAGTTTTATCAAAAAAGCTGGAAACGGAACGACTAGACCGTGAATTAAGAGTAGTTATGGTGGACGAATATAAAATAGATGATCAGTTACGGAAGTCACTTAAAAATGACACCTATCAATTTCCAGACACTTTTCAAACGAAAACAGATAAGCAGATTCTAACAAGGGTACAAGATCAATTTTCAGCAAAAATACATATTAAAAGAACGCCCGTATATTTTCATAAACACGATTTTGTGGAAATTCTTTATATATATAAGGGACACTGCAATCAATTTATAGAAAATCTTGAAACCTGTATAGTACTGCAGGAGGGTGATTTATTTATGTTAAACCAGAATGTTATTCATGCCTTACAGCAGGAAGATGAACAGTCTGTTTTGATTAAAATGATTATCCCTATGGAATGGATTTCCTATGAATTTATCCAGGATATAAACCATAAAAGTGCCTTGTTTGATTTTTTCGTAGGTGCAAAGTCTCCGCAGAGAGAATATTATAACTATTTACAATATTGTTGTGTGGGTGATGAGCGGCGTCTCATAGAAGGGATAATGACAGAATACTACTTGAAACAACGCTACTTTGAGGCTGCAATAAAAAGTTACCTGCAGCTTCTTATGATCTTTCTTGAAAGAGAACAGAAAAAATACAAGTGTTGCAGGTATCGCTTATCCCATAGCTCTTTGCAAGCCGGAGAGATTATTCAATATATTTACAATCACAGTGAACATATTACATTGGAAGAATTAGCCCATGTTTTTTCTTTCAATCAAAGTTATTTAAGCCGAGTTATTAAAGAAAATTGCAAGATGAATTTTCAAGAATTAGTCAGAGAAAGCAGGCTGGAAAAGGCTGCTGTCCTTTTAAGCAGCTCTGATTATCCGGTGGAAAAAATTGCACAAGCAGTAGGCTATCAAAATGCTGTCCCCATTTATCAGGGGATAAAAGAAAAATTTGGGTGTTCACCTGCTGAATACCGGAAAAGCTACGGTAAAATGAGTATAGAAAATTCCACAAATCAATGAATAGAATATCAATTCCCTTATATGTAAAATGTATGAGTAACCTGATGAAAAATCACTTTCCAATACTTTTACAGTGAGGATTTTGTATTATGGCAGAGGAACAAGTTAAAAATAGGCTGGAACAAGATTCTATTGGAAAACTCATGCTGGAACTATGCACACAGACAACGCTTTCCATTATGATTTATAATATCTATACCATTACAGATACGTTTTATGTATCAAAGGGAATAGGAAGTGTGGCAAGCGGCGCTATTGGGATTTTTTCGCCGGTTTTACTCTTAGTGAATGGCGTTAGTTCCACTTTGGGAACGGGGGGAGCCTCCATCATATCCCGCAGGCTGGGCGAGAGAAATCCGGCTGGTGGAAAAAAAGTAGTAGGCTGCATGATGTGGCTTTGGGTTCTGTGTTCCTTGACAATTACGATCACAGGACTTGCTTTTTTAGAACCGTTATTGGAATTATTAGGCAGTACCTCTGAAATTTATCCATATGCAGTAGAATATGGGCGGATCATGTTGATAGGTACTATCATTAGCACAGGGTTCTCTGGTATTATGCGGGCAGAAGGGGATATTTTCTATTCTACGTTACAATGGTGCTGTCCCGTAATGATTAACCTGCTCTTAGACCCGCTGTTTATATATGGTTTTCATATGGGGATTTCCGGTGCCGCAGTAGCAACTTTAATTGCACAGCTTTTTTCTGCTGTAAACAGTATTTATTACTTTTTTATTCGGAAAAATACTCCATGCCGGGTAGTATTGGGCGATATTAGGTGGAACAGGCAGGTATGTAAAGAAATATTATATATTGGGTTGCCTGCTTTTCTCAATAGCCTCGGAAACAGTTTGACTGGTATGGTTGGAAACCAGATATTAGGACAAGTGGGAGGCACACAGGCAATCAGCACCTATGCAGTTATATCAAGAATACAATCCTTTCTTTCTACGCCGTTCTCTGGCATTATGCAGGGGATTCAACCTATGCTTGGTTTTGATTGGGGACGTCAACAGAGAAAAAGAGTAAAAAGGACTGTGGCCTATGCAATATTAGGTGGAGCTGTATATGGAGGCGTTATTGCAGTATGCGTATATTGTGGAGCGGGTGGCATTGTAAAATTATTTTCTGTAGATTCTGAAATTACCAGTATAGGGAAAACGGCATTACAGATCATATGCTTCTCTTTGGTAATTGGAGGCATAATGCCTGTAATTCAGGCTTATTTTCTAGCATTGGGATATGGAAAAAAGGTCTTGTTTTTGTCATTGGAAAGTATTTTTGCCATTCGCTTACCGCTTTTACTGATAGCATGGCGGCTAGACAACCTTGACATTATATGGTGGATACTGGTTTTAACGGAATGGCTGATTGCAGGATTGGCCGTATATAACTATAAAATCGTAAGAAAGGAACGGTAAGATGGAGAGCTTGACAAAGAACAATCAGAACAGAGAAACTATATCGAAGATGGTGGAAAAATATTTCTCACCGCTTAAAATGAAAAACTATCGGGAATTGACAGAGGGTTATTTTAATATTGCCTATGAAATTCATTTGAGTAATGAGGAACAAGTGATATTGAAAATAGCCCCATTAAAAGAAATGCGTGTTATGACTTATGAAAAAAATATCATGTCCAGCGAAGTGGAAGCTATGAAATTGGCTATCCGGCATGGTGAAATACCTGTACCTAAAATGATGGGGTACGATGACAGTTGTACCATTTGCAATTCACCGTATTTCTTCATGGAAAAGCTAGAGGGAAAAAGCCTTAATACTATAAAAGACAGCTTATCATCAGAACAGATAAACCGTATACATGTTGAAATAGGAGAAATAAACAAAAGAATAAACGATATACTCTGTCCTGTGTTTGGGTATCCCGGACAGCCTGAATTTCAGGGAAAGGAATGGTATCCTATTTTTCGTAAGATGATGGAGGCGGGGGTAAATGATGCACAGCACGGAAATGTAGATGTAAAAATACCAATCGACCAGATGTGGCTTTGTCTTGATCGAGATAAATCTATTTTTGAAGAAGTGTCAGAGCCAAAGTTGGTACATTGGGATTGTTGGGATGGAAATATCTTTATTCATTCTGGAAAAGTAACAGGAATCATAGATTGGGAACGGAGCATTTGGGGTGATCCTCTCATGGAAGTGGGGTTTCGTACTTACGCTGATAATACCTGCTTTCAAAAAGGCTATGGGATTAAAAGACTAACTAAAAATCAGGAACGCAGGGCCTTATGGTATGATATATATTTAATGCTTTTGGTTGCATTGGAGTACGAATATAGAAAATATGAAACGATGGACAGCTATTATTACGCAACACAAATGTTAATGAAACAGTTTGAAAAAGTACAGGGATAAAAAACTGTTTTCAAAGGAAGCGGAGGATGTTTATTCGTCCCCCGCTTCCTTGATTCTGATTTCCCTGTCAATGGCTCCCTCGATAATCGGCAAATACGGTTCGGGACACAGCTTTAATTTGTGGCCGATCCTCTGGAGTTATTTGCTCGCCAACTCATAAAGTACCGGAACAATGGGAAGATCGCCACTGTTTTCAATATTTGCAAGATACCGGGGATCAATACTGATTTGTTCAGCCAATGCCCTACGGGACAATCCCAATGCATTACGCGCTTCTTTGATGCTGCTCCAAGCGTTTCAAAGCCGGGATATTCTATTTCTTTTGCCATATCGTTTCACCCCTTTACATTGATCTATGTACCCCAGTAAAGAAAGTGGGAAAAAGCGTGGAACCATTTCAGTTCCGTATGACCGAGCCAGTTTCGGATATGGCTTGCACACCTCGCAAGAACCGTCCGGCCAAAGTTGACAAGGCGGCCCTTGACGAGTCCCCATCCCCCGGCGTGGGGAGTTCCCCAACAAGCATTTTTGCGGACTCCGGCCACGCAAAAAGAGCAAGTATGTCCAAACTTGCTCTGCTTGCCGTTTGTATCGTGAATTCCTGATAACCAGGATGGTTTTACCTGTTCTGATTTTTACGGGGGCTTTGAATAAATCAGGGCCGCCGTAAAGCGAGAATAGCTATTGTCTGAATTGCGTTAGCTTAAATGAAGCACATTATTCTTAACTTGCCGTACACTTGTCAAGTTTCTTGCGTTATAATATAGGCGGAGGTGTACGGTATGCAGATGAACAGGTTGTTTCAAATTGTCTACTATTTATTGGAAAACGGAAAATCTTCGGCTCCTGAATTGGCAAAGAAATTTGAGGTTTCTACTCGGACCATTTACAGAGATTTAGATACCATTAGCGCGGCAGGAATCCCGATTTATGCTACACAGGGAAAAGGCGGCGGTATCTCTTTGTTGGAAAATTATGTTTTGGACAAGTCTATATTTTCAGAAAAAGAGCAGGAACAAATATTGATTGCCTTACAGGGCATTGCATCCACAGAAGGTGAAAATGCGGATGAATTGCTATCTAAATTGTCAGCACTCTTTCAGATTAAATGGACGGATTGGATAGAAGTTGATTTTTCAGACTGGAATAAAAATAAGGCGGATCAGATATTTGCCGAGGTTAAAAAAGCGATTTTTGACAGAAGAATCATCACCTTTTCTTATTTTGGTAGCGACGGTCAGTATCTATCACGCTCTGTGAAACCGATTAAGTTGGTTTTCAAGGGTAAAGACTGGTATTTATATGGATTCTGTCTGTTAAGAAGTGACTACCGTTTTTTCAAGTTGACGCGCATACAAGACTTGGTAACTTCTGCCGAAACATTCATAATGGACATGTCGGACTTACCAAAGGAAAAGATGAAAATGCCTCATTACAATAGCGTTTCTGTAACTTTGAAATTCTCCCCGCAGGTTGCCTTTCGCGTACATGACGAGTTTTCTGATGCCATTACAACAGACGAAGAAAATAATCTATATGTAACCGCAAATTTACCAGACCATGAGGTCATTTATCATTATCTGCTTACTTTTGGAGAGCATGTCGAGGTGCTTTCCCCGGCGCATATCCGGGATGGGATAAAAGAGAAAGTATGCTCCATTCTAAAAAAATATGAAACATGACACAGGATTTCAGGTTTTGTTTGTTATACTTGTTTTAGAAACAGAAAACTTTTGGTATTCAATCAAAATAAAAGAATGAATACCTGCATTGACGGAGGAGGTGATAACATGGGAAATTAGCTGTATTTGATATATCTGAATCGGGCGGTAAAATTGCAGAAAAACTGCTTATGCTGTTAAATACCCGTCAGAGGCAGGAGTTAGTAAATTATCTTCTTGCTTTAAAAGGGCAACAGAATAATCCGGCTGATATCCCATGTGATATTCCCGAAACTTATAGGGTGCAGGGAGCCATTGAGGAACCTTTTACAGAGATCCGCATGGGGGATTTATATTTCTGCCAGGAGCAGCGGCTTGTATGTATTGGCGAGCAGATAATTGAATTAACCGCTAAGGAATTTGACATCCTTGCTTTGCTAATTACACACCCGAAGCGGGTATTTACCTATGAGCTGATTATGGAATTGGTTTGGAATGAGGATCATTCGTATTACTCTCGCAAGGCAGTCAATAACCATGTAAGCAATCTGCGGAAGAAGTTGAAAATTACGCCGGATTCCCCGGACTACATCAAAAGCGTTGTTGGCGTTGGTTATAAATTTGAAGTGCCGTAATATGACTATGGAATCAGATGACAGTTGGATACATCTAAGGTGTGGCTGCTATATCTATCTGTTTCGCTTAATGTGAGGAATCGTCAAGATTAGGAATGCGTTGTCTTGACGATTATCTATCATTATGCTGATAATGTAACAGCGTTTTGGTACATAATAAAGATAGATAGTTTGGGCAGGAAGGAGCAATGCAATGAATGAAAAAATTTTAGTGGTGGATGACGAAAAAGAGTTGGCAGATTTGGTTGAAGTCTATCTGAAAAACGATGGATATACCGTTTATAAATTTTACAATGGTACGGATACGTTAAGGTGCATTGAGTCTACCCACTTGGATTTAGCCATATTAGATATTATGCTCCCGGATATTGATGGCTTTCAAATTTGCCAGAAAATCCGGGAGAAATTTTATTTTCCTGTGATTATGCTGACAGCAAAAGTAGAAGATGGGGTTAAAATCATGGGGCTGTCCGTTGCGGATGACTATATCACGAAGCCGTTCAACCCACTGGAAGTGGTTGCCCGCGTGAAAGCGCAGTTAAGGCAGTATATGAGATACAGACAGCCGCAGATCAAGCAGGAGGATGAATGCAGCGAATATGATATAAGAGGAATGACAATCAGTAAGAAAAGCCATAAATGTATCTTGTTTGGAAAAGAGCTTCAGCTGACGCCGACAGAGTTTTCAATTCTCTGGTATCTGTGTGAAAATCAGGGGAAGGTTGTCTCAACGGAGGAATTATTTGAAGTGGTATGGGGAGAAAAAACTGTGTGGGGAGTGGGATATACCATTGAAATCTTGGACAAAACCGGAGAAGAAATAGTAGAGATACAGGCTGCTCTATGGTAAAATGAACTTTCAACAGTTAAGGCTTGTGAAGATCCGGTCAAAAATAGGGAACCACCACAGTTTGGAAGGAGAATTTGCATGAAACACGTATGTATGCTTATATCTGTGGCTGATATTAACGCCGCAAGAAAATTTTATGAGGATCTGTTTGGATTAGAGGTGTTCCAGGATTATGGCAGAAACATTGCTTTTACCTGCGGCCTGGCACTGCAGCAGGATTTTGACTGGCTTGTGAATCTGCCGAAAGAAAAGATATTAAAGAAATCTAACAATGCGGAAATCGTCTTTGAGGAACAGGACTTTGACGGTTTTCTAAACAAGCTGAAAGAATACCCGGACATCGAATATCTGGGAGAAGTGATCGAACATAGCTGGGGCCAGCGGGTGATCCGGTTTTACGATTTGGATGGCCATATCATTGAGGTCGGCGAGGATATGAAAATGGTGATAAAGCGCTTTCTTGCTTCCGGCATGACCATGGAAGAAGTTTCTGTGAAAATGGATGCTTCCGTTGAGGATTTAACAAAGCTTCTGAATAGCTAATACATGATGGACGAATAAACAAATCGGAGATTGTAGGAATGAACATGAAAGTGATTATTAAGAAGAAAATGGAAGAATTATTATCAAAGGAATTTTATTACAGTCCGGATGAACTAAATGGAAAATCAACGGTGTATACTGTTAACTTCAATGCAAAACCACCATATATTAAAATACTAGCCTATAGAAATTGTGTTGTGGTTTGTACCTCAGAGAATCTGCGTTATAAAGTTCAAGAACTTTTACAAAGCAAGAATAGAGATGAAATATTTGAACTTCCTTTGGTTTATGGGCAGACAATACATTATGTTCCTAATGATAACTATACAGAAGAGGCATTGATTTCATTGGATTGTAAGTGCGAGTATCTTTTTGGCAGAGATATTTTCCCTTACTGGATTGACTGGTTTTGAAAATTCCTTAGCATTTGATGAAAATGGTTCTACATCAACAAAAGGTGTTTATATTGCAAAGGACAATAATAAAATTATTGGAGTAGCAGGCGCCGCAGAATCATCAACAGATGGTGTATGGGAAATAGGTATAGATGATATGGAAGAATATAGAAATGCCAGATTGGGAACGTATTTAGTGAGGGGATTGACAAAAGAATTACTGGTACGAAATATTATTCCATTCTATTCTGCTTCTATAACGAATATTGGTTCGCAGATGGTAGCAAGTAGGTGTGACTATATACCGTTATGGGTTGATACATTTGGAACTATTCTTGATGGGAGTTCAGTATACAATGATATGATTAAAGGTTTATCATTGTAATTTGCTGAATGAAAACTTCCAGTTTGTCAAGTTCTTTCAAACCTTTCTTAACCCCTTTAGTTAAGAGACATCATTTACAAAAACTCTTATGGAAGTTTTGTAACCAGGTAGTTTAAGCCAATGGAGGAAACGTATATGAATATTCAGAAAATTATCAGTTTAGTAACAAAAACGCAGGGGTTAATAAAAAACCGTGAAATGGCCGCTCATGTAAAAGAGAAGGGTCTTGCAGACTATGTAACGCAGGTAGATATTGCCGTGCAAAATTTCTTAAAGAAGGAGCTGTTTGCCCTTGCACCGGATATTCAGTTTCTCGGAGAAGAAACCGGATTGCAGGAAATAAAGGCGGATCGCTTTTGGATCTTAGACCCGGTTGACGGGACTACAAACCTTATGCACGATTATCAGCATAGCGTTGTATCGTTAGCGCTGTGCTGTCAGGGAGAAATTGATATGGGAATCGTATACGACCCCTTCCGTGAAGAAGTGTTTTCAGCGATTAAGGGAAAGGGCAGCTTCCTAAATGGACAGCCCATACATGTATCAACCGCAGAAAAACTATCCGACACGATGATTGGGCTGGGAACAGCAAAAAGGGAACTGGCTGATGAAAACTTTGCCCGATTCCGCAGAGTGTTCGGCCAGTGCCAGGATGTCCGCAGGATTGGGTCTGCCGCTCTGGAACTGGCATATACCGCATGTGGCAGACAGGGAGGCTATTTCGAGATATATCTGAATCCCTGGGATTATGCTGCAGGTATGCTGTTAATTCAGGAGGCGGGCGGTCAAGTGACTGATTTTGCGGGAAAACCGCTTGATCCGAGAAAAGGCGGCAGCGTTGTAGGAACAAACGGATATATTCATACAGAACTGCTAAATCTGCTGTGAGCCGTGTGTTTCCTTTTTGGACATTGATGAGAATATAGCAATGCTTTTGAACAGCTAATACCTTGTGGACAAGTAAAAAAACTGGAATTTGTAGGAATAGATATTCTGGAAAATATAGTGAAAACTGCGCATTTGTGGGGATGATACGAATCGTGTCACACATGTGAAAGAGCGATTCTTTCGTCATTTTACGTTTTTTGATAAGGTGAAACTGTCGAAAAGACAAACCAATTATAGAAAGGACGTAGAATGATGAAAAAAAGTGGAAAACAGGTTTTATTATTTGGAGGAATACTTATTGTAGCGTTTACAGTATGGACAGCTTTGATCCAGATGGTAGACGTGCAGCCGCTGGGTCAAAACGGAACCAATATTGGATTTGCAACATTCAATTGCTGGTTTCATCGTTTGGCAGGTGTCAATATGACAATTTATACGATTACCGATTGGATGGGACTTATTCCTTTAGTTGTATGCCTGATTTTTGCAGGTATTGGAGTGGTTCAGTTAATAAAGAGAAGAAGTCTCTTCAAAGTGGATCCAGATATCATTATCCTTGGAGTTTACTATGTTGTCGTGATACTGGCATATTTGATTTTTGAAATGATCTCAATCAATTACAGACCGATTTTAATCAATGGAGTTATGGAGGCTTCTTATCCTTCTTCAACGACATTACTGGTATTGTGTGTGATGCCGACTTTGATTGAACAGATTCAGCGTAGACTGTCAAGCATTGCAATGAAAAGAATCGTTACGATTCTGGCAATCGCTTTTTCGGCATTCATGGTTATCAGCAGATTGATTTCCGGAGTACATTGGGTTACGGATATTGTGGGCGGCGTATTGTTAAGTGCCGGATTATTTACTGTCTATAAGGCGGTAGTTATGCTGTCAATAAAAAAATGAAATAAAAAAGGGGGTGCAGGAAGTGGAATTCCATGAAAAGCTTCAGGAATTAAGAAAGAGCCGAGGTTTGACACAAGAAGAGCTGGCCGAGGCTTTATTTGTCTCCAGAACTGCAATTTCAAAATGGGAATCTGGAAGAGGGTATCCAAGCATAGATTCATTAAAGGAAATATCCAGATATTTCTCTGTGTCTATTGATGAGTTGTTATCTGGAGATCAGTTGGTTTTGATTGCGGAAAAAGAAAACAAGTCAAACCTAGGCGGTCTATGTGACTTGTTATTTGGATTTGCCGATTTGCTTTCTTTGATGCTTATTTTTCTTCCATTGTATCCCAAACCGGTTGGCGGATATATCTATTCGGTCAATCTTATTGAGTATGTAGATAAAGAAATTTGGGTTTGTACGACATATTGGGGTCTTTTTATCGCATTAACGATTGTTGGAATTGTGAAGATTTTAATGGTCAATTTCAAATTTGAAAAGGGAAAAAAGGCGATTACTTTTTTATCTGTTGGGCTTAGTATTATTACTGTTTTGTTTTTGTCGATTGCGAGAGAAGCATATGCAGTAACAGTGGCTTTTCTGTTGTTACTTATAAAAGGGGGGCTGCTTTATAAACGAGCCGCAGCAGGCCGATAAGAGGTTGGGCCATACAACTTCCTGTTTGTCAGAGAGTAACGCAACAGAAAAGTAAATGGAAATTTATGGAGGATACGATGCTTGAAAATATACCATCTCATTCAACTATGACGGAATTGCTTGGACAATCCTTGCTCGAAGTTTGGCAAGCATTATGTTTGGCTATTGATAAAAAATACGATATGGATCGAGTATGGAATACTGGTGGTAAGCAATGGGATTACGAGTATAAATATCGCAGAGGCGGTAAAACACTTTGCTGCCTATACGCTAAAAGTAATTGCATTGGATTCATGATTATCTTTGGAAAAGATGAAAGAATAAAATTTGAAGATATAAGGGGTACTCTTTCTGACGCCGTTTGCAGGCAATATGATGAGGCAAAAACCTATCGTGACGGAAAATGGGTCATGTTTGAACCGACCAATACGGCTGATTTTGATGAATTTGCGCCACAGCCTGGCAGGCCATCGCGCAGCGATTTTGTTCAATCGGGATTTTTGAAACATTCATTAAAGCAGAGGAGGATAAAATGCCATACACATTTCAATCAGTGAAAGACACGGAAAAATTAACAGATAGCAGTAAACTATATAATTTTATTGAAGGCTTTGCAGATTATAAAAATCAGTTTTCTCTTATATACGGTAAAATTAAAGCGTTATTTGGTCAACCAATCTATGAGACAGAAAATTTGGGAAATCTTTTTTTATATCGCATTTTAACGACATCGGATGAAGGGGAAGAAATCCACTTAGAGATTTACTGTGCAGGCTCAGGTCCCGCAGTTGGCGGTATGCAGGATGAAAAATCCAGAAAAGCGGCAAAGGCTTTAGTAGATTATGTCTGGCAGGCCGAACCGGTTAACTACACACATAAAGCTTACTATTTCGACGGACCTACAGTTCTTGAATTCGGAATCAAAAATGGCTCTCCTTATTATAACGAAACGGAGTTAAGACTTTCGGAAAAAGAATTTACGGAACTGTATACACATTTATCGTAAAACCTCAAAATATGTATCCTTCTCCTTTGTTTTTGCCTTTATGAAAGTTCATAACATGAGGGAAAAGGATATAATAGTTAATAAGTGCTATAAATTAGGTCTTATCATAATTCCAGTTTGTCAAGTTCTCTCAAACCTTAACTCCTTTAGTTAAGAGACATCGTTTGCAATAAATCTATGGAAGTTTTGTAACCAGGTAGTTGAAGCCAATGGAGGAAACATATATGGGTATTCAGAAAAATATCAGCTTAGTAACAAAGGCGCAGGAGTTCATAAAGAACCGTGAATGACCGCTCATGTAGAAGAGAAGGGCCTTGCAGACTATGTAACGCAGGTAGATATTGCCGTGCAAAATTTCTTAAAGAAGGAGCTGCTTGCCCTTGCACCAGACATATAAACAGTTAATACGTGAGGGACGAATAAACAAATCGGAATTTGTGGAGAGATTTCCTGAACCTTCCTTATTTTTCAAGGCTCGCAGAGCCTTATATGATGAAATGATATGTATTTTCCCTTATTTTTGCCCTTGTGAGATAATCGTGAGGGAAATAAGGGAAATTTCAATTTAGTCGTTGCCCGCTACTTTATCGAGAAGTCTTGCGGAGCTCCGTTTAATGTTAGTGTAACAGATGTGGAGACGATTATATCAAAAATCATAGCAATCCCCATAGATGACGGTGTTTCATTTCACATTAAAAGAATATCGGAAATTATGGAAGAAGCAGATTATCCGAGAGTACGAGTAAGTATGGAAACTAAGCTTGATGGTGTCATTACACCATTAAAGATAGATATTTCCACAGGGGATGTAATTACACCAAGAGAAATAAGGTATAGATTTAACCTTATGCTTGAAGATCGTACAATTGAAGTGTGGGCTTATAATCTTGAGACGGTATTGGCTGAGAAACTGGAAACTGTTATCAGCCGAAATGTTACGAATACACGAATGAGAGATTTTTATGATATTTATATCCTGCAAAAATTGTATGGACAACAACTCAAAAAAGAAATACTATGGAATGCACTTGTAGCGACAGCCGGGAAACGTGGAACATTGGAGCAGATAAAATCTGGAATATAAGAGAAATATTTGATGAAGTTGAATCAAGTCTGGTTATGGAAAAGTTGTGGGAAACATATCAAAAAAATTATTCTTATGCTGCTGATATTTCATGGCATATAGTCATGGAGTCTGTTCGATATTTATATCAAACTGGATGTTCGTCGAATTCTTGAAATAAACATACTCTCTCCAACAAAAATTCAAGAAAAAATGCTAATCTATAATATGGAGGTGAAGTAATGCAGAAGATTTTAATTGTCGAAGATGATGCTGATATTCAAGATATACTGAAAAACCATCTTATTGATGCAGGATATGAAGTTGCTGTCGCTTCTGACGGCGTGGCTGGGATAGCAATGTTTGACGATGCAATCGACCTTGTATTGTTAGACATTATGCTTCCTAAAATTGACGGTTATGGTGTATGTGAGGTCATTCGCAAGAGGTCACAAGTCCCAATCATCATGCTTACCGCGCTATCAGATGAAGAAAACCAGTTGAGGGGCTTTGAACAACAGATTGATGATTACATTCCAAAGCCCTTTTCTCCCAAAATACTGTTATGTAAGATTGCGGCTATACTTCGGCGTAGAACTACTGAAAATCAAAATCAATCCCTACTTACCTATAAAGAGTTGAGTATAGATATTGACGGATTTCATGTGTATCAAAGTGGAAACGAAGTCGTCTTGACCAGTAAGGAGTTTTCACTTCTTAGGCTTATGATTGAAAATCAAGGAAAGGTTTTTACTCGGCAGATGTTACTTGAACGATTGTGGTCGGATGATTTGGAAGTCGAAGATCGGATTGTTGACAGCCATATAAAGAACATTCGTAAAAAGCTAAGTGCCGATTATATAAAAACAATTAGAGGGGTGGGATATAGAATTGATAAAGTGCATTAAAAGGCGGCTATCTGTCAAGATTTTTATAATTACGTTTCTCTTACTGGGGGCAGCTTGTTGCGGAACATATTTCTTTATATCAAAGCTACTGCCTACGACATATTCAAATTTTATAAACTCGGCTACGGAGAAAGCCGCCATGCACCTTGCCGAGCAAATGACGGATTTTGATAATATAGACGATTGTGAAAATGAATTGACAGATTTTTCAGCGGAAACAAATGCTACTTTTTGGATTGAGGACAGCAACGGTTACATTATCTATCCAAATGAAGCATCAACGGAAACATCTACCGTTTCGGCAGACCAAACAGTTACATTTGATGAAGATGCGTCGTTCATAGATATGCAACCGTCCGGGACAACTACGACGAACTTTTATCCGATTACTCTAAAAAACGGTACTACTTATACATTGGCAGTTCAAACGGATTTGTACGTTGTACAGCAGGCAACAAAAGTATTGCTGTCCATACTTCCGTATGTCATCTTAATGGTTTTTCTGCTAGCGCTCCTTTGTGCATGGCTCTATACATGGTACATTACTCGACCTATTGTGCAACTGAGCAGGATTTCAAAACAAATGGCGGAACTGAATTTTTCCGGTCAATGTAATACTTCGCGAGAAGATGAATTGGGCTGTTTGGCGCAAAATCTAAATTCGTTGTCGGCTTCGCTCTCTACTGCATTGAACGACCTTCAAACTGCAAACCGGCAGCTCAAAACAGATATTGAAAAGGAACAAGCATTAGAGCAACAACGGGTAGAATTTTTCTCGGCAGCATCCCACGAACTGAAAACACCGCTGACTATTTTGAAAGGCCATTTGGCGGGGATGCTGAACGGAGTCAGCGGCTATGAGAACCACACAGAGTACATGGAGCGTTCCATTGCGGTTGTTGACAGGATGGAAAAGTTGGTAAAAGAGTTGTTATATGTTTCTAAAGCGGATGGAACTCAAAAATGCGAATATAAAACCGTTGACATTGCGGAAGTATTTCGGGTACAGATTGCTACAGTAACAGATTTATTGGAAAAAAAGAAACAGAGCCTTGAAGCAAATATTCCTGACCGACTTTACTGTGAAGTGGAACAAGTGCAGATGGAACGGGCAATTCAAAACATATTGGTAAACGCAATTCGGTATTCTCCAAGTGGCGAATTGATTCGTATTTCTTTGTCTGAAATATACGGTACGATTCGTGGTGAAATTGAAAATACAGGTGTCCATGTGTCTGATGATGCTATCCCACATTTGTTTGAAGCTTTCTACCGGGCGGACGCATCTCGTAACCGCAATACAGGAGGAACTGGATTAGGGCTTTATATTGTTCGTAAAATCATGGAAATGCACCATGCAAAGTATGGTATCTCAAATACAAGCAATGGTGTACTGTTTTGGTTTGAATTGCCATGCAAGCAGCCGATAGACAACTTCATCTAAAATCCATAATTCATGCAAACTATATCCAAGTTGCATTGTTATATTATAGCTGTCCTCAAGGGTAGCTATAATTTTTAGAAAGCGAGGTCTTATTTATGAAGAACAAAAAAATTTGGGCAGTAGGCTTGTGCGGAGCAATCTGTTTAAGTGTTGCAGGATTTACTTATGTAAGTGCATTGGCTTCGGACACGCCAAAGGTTTCGACATCCGAAACCGAAAATACATCCGGTGTAGATATTCTCTATCAGGATACCGATGGTGGTCAAATCAGCACTGACGGTAAAAGCTGGATTGCCGAGGTAGATTACGAAAAGAACAATGCAGCACCGGATGTGCAGTGGTGGACAGCCGACGAGTACGAGGCTTGGATGAACGAACAGAAAAAAGAAATGGAATCGTTGATTGGAACCGGAGATGGTTGGTATGATGGGCAAGGCGTATTCCATGAATTTACGAAGGAAAGTGTGGATGCTATGATGACCAGCTATAAAGAAACTCTGGAAAGTATTAAAAATGGAGTATTGTATTCCAAAGATAGCGGTGATGGTGATACCTATTCAATGATTCCACCTACCGATGATGTGGTTTCCGATTATAGCGTTGACATTACAACGGATAATGGTCAAAAGGTACACATTGGAAATTACTCAACAGTTGAAGAATTGAACAAAGCAATTTCTGACGCTGTTAAAACTGGACAGCTCACCCAAGAAGAAGCGGACGCAGCTTTCAAGTAAATATACGAGGCTTGTCCTAAAGCAAGACAAGGAAGCTGTCACTCTCTGAGACACTGGGAGTGACAGCGTAATCATCATAGATAAAATGAATCTTCTGCATCCACCCACATCTGCATATTACCATCAAGATATAATCGTGCATATTCAAGCGGTTCATCAATAGCAAGAAAGGGAAATCTGGTTATGGACGATTGGTTTACAATAGATAGCATAGATAAAAAAACTTATGTTATTAGCGAATATCGACACTGGGAGGAAACTCATTGCTACTTGTTGAATGGAGATACCCAGAGTCTGTTGATTGATACAGAACTCGGTATTTTAAACATATACGATGAAGTGATTAAGTATACGGACAAGCCCATCACAGCGGTAGCGACACACATTTATTGGGACCACATTGGAGGTCATAAATATTTTCCTGATTTCTACGCTCACGCTGCTGAATTAGATTGGCTAAACGGTAAATTTCCCCTGTCGATGGAAACAATTCGGGAGATGGTAGTTGATCGCTGTGATTTACCAGACGGATTTGATGTCGGTTCTTATGAGTTTTTCCAGGGAACGCCGACAAGGATTGTAGCCGACCATGATATGATTGATCTTGGTGGACGGCAGATCGAGGTGCTACACACCCCTGGACACTCGCCAGGACACCTGTGTTTTTGGGAAAAAGAGACAGGATATCTTTTTACCGGCGATTTGGTATATAAAGATGTATTATTTGCCTACTATCCATCTACTGATCCGGAGGCATATCTCACCTCGTTGAAAAAGGTTGCGTCTTTGCCTGTTAAGAGAGTATTCCCCGCACATCATTCATTGGATATACAGCCGGAAATTTTAATCCGTATGCGAAAAGCATTTGAGGAACTTGAAGAAAATGGGAAACTTTGTCACGGCAGTGGCACATTTAATTATGGCGATTGGGGAGTTTGGTTATAAAAATCCCAGTTTTATAGAATTGAACAAATTGGAATTAAACTTCATAAATCGTATAGCTTGACATTTAAGTGTAATCGTAGTAGAATAATTACGGTATAATGCCAAATAATAAATGTGAGGTGAGAATATGGACAGTAGTAGTTGCAGTTGTAACAAGATGAATATGGTATTCCTATATTTTCAGAGATCGTATGTCAACTTGCTGTCTGTGTTCTAACTGCGTTTTTGAAAATATTTGAATGCCATTGTTTGCTTCAACACAACTCTACACAAACAGAAACAGGCTGTGTAGATGTTTTGTGACTAACAATGGTATTTTTATGCCCATTTTTAGCTATCAATGAATGTTTGCACGCCTGCCATTACGAATTCGTGTAAAGGAGGCACTAACAATGAACAAGAATATTTTCATTCCAGTAACCACAAATGCATCAATTTCTGAGTTTGCTTCTGAAATCATCAGCATTATCCGAAGCAATCTGACTCCTGGGAAATTGCGAGAGGCGATCGGCGAATATCACGAAAAAGACATTGCCGCTACGCTTACCTCGCTTACCAAAGAGGAGTGTCAGCGTTTATTCCGCATTATGCAGCCGGAGAATATTGCTAATGTTCTGGAATATGCGGAACACAATGATTCTTATTTTGAATTATTAGGAATCAATCAAAAAACAGAAGTTCTTTCCTTTATGGAAACATCTTCAGCAGTAGAATTGCTCCAAAACCTTTCCAAAGAAAATCGGACAACTTTACTGGATCTGATGCGACCGGATATTCGGGCTGAAATTAAGTTAATCAGTTCTTTTGATGAAGATGAAATCGGCAGCAAAATGTCAACGAACTTTATTGCTGTATCGAACAACTCTACCGTAAAGGTAGCTATGTCGGAATTGATTTGTCAAGCAGCGGAAAATGACAATATTTCCACTTTGTACGTGGTAGACGAAAACAAAACCTTTTGCGGTGCCATTGACTTAAAGGATTTAATCATTGCACGTGAAAACACACCGCTTTCTGACATTACGACACTGTCCTACCCTTATTTGTATGCAAAAATGGAAATACAAGATTGTATTCCTTTCCTGCGTGATTACTCTGAAAACTCAATCCCTGTGTTGGATGACGAAAACAAACTGCTCGGCATTGTGACTTCACACGATTTTATTGAAATCCTTGGAGAAGAACTCAATGAGGATTATGTAAAATTGGGTGGTCTGCCTTCAGAGGAAGATTTAGCGGAGCCGATTTTTTTGAGTATCAAAAAAAGAATTCCTTGGTTGAGTATTTTATTGGTATTAGGATTAGGCGTTTCAGCAACAGTAGGACTCTTTGAATCCATTGTTGCACAGATACCGATCATTATGTGTTTTCAATCTCTTATTTTGGGTATGGCAGGTAATGTAGGAACCCAGTCCTTAGCTGTTGCCATTCGTGTTTTGATGGATGTACAAATCGACCATAAACAGAAAGCTATGCTTGTATGGAAAGAAGTTCGTATCGGTTTTCTGAATGGCTTGATTTTGGGAGTATTATCCTTTGTTGCGATTGGTGGATACCTGTGTATAAAGGGAAATGCCCCATATTTCTCTTTTGCAGTTGCCGGTTGCCTTGGAATTGCAATGAACCTTGCAATGATGATATCCTCTTTATCGGGGACTGTTATTCCAATCTTCCTCAAAAAAATCGGTGTTGATCCTGCGGTTGCGTCTGGTCCGTTGATTACGACTATCAATGACCTTGTTGCAGTTGTATCATACTATGGTTTGTCTTGGCTTATTTTACTGAACATTATGCATATAGCCTAAGCAACATTGAATGGTGTTCCATAAGAAACTAAAAATATCAATAGCAAAACACGAAATACCGTCCATGGTCTTGATGAACAGTGCAAGCACTGCCATTGACGGTATTTCTTTATTTTGTTTTTAATAAATCAAGGGTGGTAAGCCCCAAATTGGCTTACCGGTTTACTTGTTCCAATGGGCGGAGATTTTGACTTTATGGATGAACATTCCCATCACGCTGCAAGCGGACTGACAGAGGAAGAATCAAGAAACCGGGATGTTCTAAGGCATATCATGGAAAGCAGCGGATTTGAAGCCTACTGTAACGAGTGGTGGCATTATGTTCTGGCAGATGAACCGTACCCAAATACATATATCAATTTTAGCATTTCATGACTAACTGAACTGGTATACTGATGATATTCGTCATTTCCAAACGAAAAGCGGAGAGTGATTTCCTCTCCGCTTTTCGTTTCAATTACTTTATTTTGTCACGAGGGGCTTTCCGTCTTTGTCAACTAATGGGCAAATGCCCCCGCCCGTTCCAAACTTTGCGACAAGGTAATTAACGCCGGTTTCTCTATCTACTACCACATAAAAGCCCTTAACGCTTCCCTCGGTTTCTGTAATTTCAAATCTCTTGCCTTCCATAAAAGACACCTCCTCTATAGGTTAAAATCAAAATTCCTGTCTTGTAAAGATATGATAACTGATTTGGTACATTACATAGCACCACGCCAATGCAAGGAGCGGAGAACAGCACAGCAGGATAAAAACAAGCTGGTCTGTCGATTCAACGCCCAGTATGGCAAGAAGCTGGTATATCCCAAAACAAATCCCTGCCGGAATGAGAAATGATACTAATAGCAGCACACGGCCTTTTTCGGCCCCGAATTTGAACACAAGGGGGATTGACATACTTCCAAAGATCAGGGAGATCACCCATGCTGCCAAAGCCAAAAATAACAGCTCCCCAATTCCCGCCAAGTCAAAAGTGATTTTTCTCATAGCAAATCCACCGATGGAACCAATCACCAGACCAAACAGGCTGCCGACAGCACAAAAGATTGTTAATACAACAAATTTTCCGACCACTAACTCCTTCTTTGAAACGGGCATCATCATGGCATATCGTGTCCATTTGGAATTGTTATCAAAAGAAAAGGTTGTTACGATCATCATGCTGCATAAAATTGCACATACAAATATATATCCCTCTACGCCGGAAAATGGGATAAGCGCAATTGCAAAAACCACGAGAATGAACAGCATGGATTTCGCATTGTGGCCGATATTGAATAAATCTTTTAAAATAAGGCTTTTCATCTGGCTTGCTCTCCTTTCACATACAGCAGCAGAATATCGTCGATTGTTGCGTCGTCTACTACTGCATTTTTATATTTTCTTCTGACTTTTTCTTTATCCGCTACAAGCACATTCCATTGATAATCATCTTTTCGGTATGCCAAAATTTCTTCTTTATCGAGCTGATCGAACATTGCAGCTCCACAACGGAAAATACCATAGTGGTAACGAAGTTCATCTTTTGTTTTACAAAAAAGCACTTTACCCTGATGGATAAAAGTAATGTAATCCGCAACCTTCTCTAAATCGGTCGTGATATGGGACGACATCAAAATGGAGTGGTTTTCATCCTGCACAAAATCAAGAAATACGTCAAGAATATCATCCCGCATCACGGGGTCAAGACCGCTGGTAGCTTCATCTAAAATCAGCAGCTTTGGCTTATGGGAAAGCGCAACGGCTATACACAATTTCATTTTCATTCCTTTGGAGAGTGTTTTAATCTCTTTATCTGGTGGAAGCTGAAAGCGATTCAGAAAATCCTGATATAAATATTCGTCCCACTGTTTATAGGCGGCACTTGAGATTTTTCCGACTTTGGCAGGAGTCAAAGTATCATAAAAATTAATGCCGTCGAACACAACGCCTATATCCTCTTTAAGCTGCCTAGATGAGGATAATTCCTGTCCCCAAAAAGTAACTGTACCATCGTCTTTATGGATAAGGTCAAGAATTGCATTGATCGTTGTACTTTTTCCGGCTCCATTTTCGCCAATAAGCCCCATGATAGTTCCTTTGGGAACAGAGAACGAAACATGGTCTAACATAAAACCGGCGTACTGTTTTGTCAGATTTTCAACCTGTAAAATAGCGTCCATAGTCACTCCTCCTCTTGATAAAAAAGCGATAAAAGTTCAATTAATTTTTCCAACGATATTCCGCTTGTTCGTCCAATATCAGCAGCTTCCTGTAAATGTTCCTCTGCTAACCGCTGCTGTTCCTCTTGATAAAAGTCCTTATTCTGCGCTGATACAAAACTTCCTCTGCCGACAGTTGTTTCAATGAATCCGTCCCTTTGTAAATCCTCATACGCTTTTTGAACGGTAATCACGCTTACATGGATAGATTTTGCCAACGCCCGCATAGAGGGAATAGGGTCGCCTGTTTGTAATTCTCCGCTCATAATCAGGGCTTTTATCTGTGAAGTTATCTGCTCATATATCGGCTTGCTCGTATTGCTGCTTATGATAATTTCCACAATGTCCCTCCCCGTGTCCATTAATGTACTTATCGTACAAGTACATTATATTCATTTAAAACGGGTTTGTCAATAGGATGATGAAAAGATTTACCGTATCTATGGCCATCAGAGTGGGGTAACAATTTACTGTGACCGGGTAAAGGGAGACCAAGCGGCAGAGGTAAATATCCTCATAGTTGTAGAGATACTGCATTTATATAAAAATTCACAAAAAATAGGACAGGACAAATCAGGAAAGAAAACAGAATCCTCCCTGGTACAATTTACTCAGCAAAAGCGGATGAGATCTGCCGCATAGTCAGGTAAATTGTAAGGGAGGAGGGGCTGTGTATATATAGAAGATAGTAAATCTCCTTACATCGTTGTCCGTGGATCGGCGAGGCTCACAAAATGCCATGAGTGGGTATTTTGCTGCGGATATGGATCGCACAGTGAGTACACAGTCCCACCGTGAGGATTCGATATTATCACAGCAATAGGATATGTATTTATAGCTATTGACTTTCTGTTTGCAATAAGCTATAATATGACCATAAAATTAAAACGGTCATATTGGAGATACATGGTATGTATAAAGAAGTTGATATTTCTTCAAATAATGTTCCGATAACACTTTCTATCTGGTATACAGAAAGAAGCTGTCCTACCATTGTTTTTTTGCCGGGTACTATGTCACACCCTCTCATGTATGAGAATTTTCTATGTGGATTGAGCGAAAGAGGGTTTATTATAATAGGTGTTCACTATCTTTCACACGGAAAAAGCCCAAAAATCAAAAAAAATTATATAATGGAAGATATGTTGCATAATGTATATGACGCAACAACTTACGGAATAGAAAATTTCGGCGAAAACATAGCTGTCATGGGTTCCAGTCAAGGCGGGATTTTAGCTGCAATGGCGGCAGGTAGGGACACAAGGTTAAAAGCCATTTTTCCACATAATATCATGCTGACTACATTAAAAGAAACTATGAGCTTAACAAAATATCCCGCATGGTCGTACCGTTTTATGGGGCTGATACAGTGGGGCTTTCGTGTAGGTGGAAAATTGCTGCCTAACTACAAGGTTCCAGGAGACGCTTATTTAGACTATGACAGAGTATTTTATAGTGAACAGGCAAAACAAGATTGCTTAAATGACCCTATGCTTTTACCCTATTATCCTTTAAGATTTGTCGCCAGCTTATTTAATGCTGACTTATCGTGCTTGGAGAATGGAGCTATACAATGTCCTGTTATTTTAATTACTGCCAAAGGCGACCCGCTTTTTAGCTTTGATTATACCAACAAAGTATTTGATTTAATTCATGTACCGCAAAAGGAATTACTTGCTTTAGAGCTTAATCGTCACATGATTTTTAATGAGGACACGGACACTACAATAAACGCATTGGAAGCTACCTTGCATAAATATCTTGGATAGCATATTGATTATATAATCAATAAATGTTATACTTTTCATGACGATATAAATATTTTAGTCATAAGGAGGTTATGAGTTTGCCACGATTTACGGAACAAGAAAAAGAAATCATAAACAGTAAACTTTTGATAGAGGGAGAAAAGCTGTTTGCATTACACGGCTTAAAAAAAGTAACAGTTGATGATTTAGTAGCTGCTGTAAACATATCAAAAGGTTCTTTCTATGCTTTTTATCCCAGTAAAGAACATCTATATGTTGAAATCAATTTTCGCTTACAAAAAGAGTTATTTACAAGTATAGAAACAACCGTTAAAAAGAAAAAGTATAAGAACCATAGAGATTTAGCAAAGGACGTTATCATGCTAAGTTTAACGGGGGTGATTACTTCGCCTATTCTTTCACAGATTGATTTATCTTTAATGGACTATCTGCAAAGAAAAATATCGTCAGATATTTTTGAAAATCATATGTACAGTGATATTCGTATATTGGAGATATTGGAAGATTTAGGGGTTGTATTTTTGGTTCCGCATACGGTTATTATAAAATCCCTGTATTCTGTTTTATCCTGTTTGGAACAATTCAAAGAGGACGAAGAACTGAATATGATACAAAATCTTTTAGTGAATGGTATTATTCAGCAAGTAGTAGCAGAGTAACAATTTTGTTTGGTTATTTGACAGGCAGGTAGCCAAACAAATTTTTTACAGTTTATATGACTATATATCTATAAACGTCATAAAGTTAAAGGAGGAATGAATAATGATTGATGTAAAAAAACTGTATTTTAGCTATACTAACAAACCGTTTGTGGAGAATGTAAGTTTCCATGTTGGGAGAGGAGAAATTTTTGGTTTTTTAGGACCCTCTGGTGCTGGAAAATCAACTATTCAAAAAGTTTTAACTGGGCTTAATACAAGATATAAAGGCAGCGTAAAAGTTGCAGGTACAGAAATAAGGGAGCATACAAATCAGTTTTATGAAAATATTGGGGTAGACTTTGAATTTTCAACCTGCTACGAGAAATTCACAGCACGACAAAATCTCGCCTATTTTGCTTCTCTATATGAAAAGCAACCTCGGTCTATTGATGAATTATTGCATATGGTAGGCTTGGAAAATGACGGGGACAAAAAAGTTGCTGACTTTTCCAAAGGTATGCGTTCTCGCTTGAATTTCATTAAAGCGTTAGTCCATGACCCTGATATATTATTCCTTGATGAACCTACAAGCGGTCTTGACCCTACAAATAGTCGTTTAATGAAAGATATTATTCTTGCGGAAAAGAAACGCGGAAAAACAATTATCATTACTACTCACAATATGTTTGACGCAACAGAGCTATGTGACCAAGTAGCCTTTATCGTTGCCGGAAAAGTCAGTGCATTGGATAGCCCGCATAATTTGATTATGTCAAGGGGAGCTGCAAAAATACAATATACCTACTATGACAAAGTTGAGAAAACGGGAGAATGTCTGCTTGATAGAACCACAGAAGATAAGTTATTGAAAAACTTAATTTCCGAAAACCGTCTGCTTTCCATTCATAGTAGTGAGCCTACATTAAATGATATTTTTGTAGATATTACAGGGAGGACACTTCAATGAGATTGGGACGTTTAGTTTGTGGTGATATACATTTCCAATGGAAATATGGTTTCTATTTTATCTACTTTATTTTAACAGTTTTATATGTGTGCGGGATTGGCGCTTTGCCGGAACATTGGAAAACGGATATTGCTTCTATTATGATCTACTCTGACCCGGCAGCAATGGGATTGTTTTTCATGGGAGCGATTGTTCTTTTGGAAAAAAGTCAAAAGGTATTAAATGCTATGGTGGTATCCCCTGTAAAAATATCGGAATATATACTTTCAAAAACAGTTGCGTTGATTGCTATTTCTACGGTAATCGCATTGATATTAGGGGTAGTTTCTGGCAGCAATCATTTACTGGGTATCGCAGTTGGTACTGCTTTAACATCAGCAATCTTTACTATGCTTGGAATTATTGCAGCTACAAAAATTTCAAACTTGAACCAATTTCTCATTGTGATTATGCCAATAGAGATTATTTGCTTTGTACCGCCTATTGTTGGGTTGTTTGTAAAATTGCCAGATATATTTTCCTTTTTCCCCTTTATCGCCTGTATGAAACTTATAACCGGGAAAAGTTCTTTACTATCGTTTGATATGATACTTGTATTTGTTACATTGATTATCCTATACATGGTTGCGCGGCATACAGTTCAGCATATGTGGAGGACGTTAGGAGGTGTAAAGCTATGAAAAAGATATTATCCAGTACCATACAGGTATTTAGGCAAATCAAGAGCGACCCTATGATGTTCGCGGCCTGTTTTACGCCTTTTGTCATAGGAGCTTTGATTAAATTCGGTATTCCATTTATTGAAAGGATAACAGCTTTTTCTTTGCAAGAATACTATCCGATTTTTGATTTATTACTTTCTATCATGGCTCCTGTATTGCTTTGTTTTGCATTTGCCATGATTACGTTAGAGGAAATTGATGATAAAGTATCGCGGTACTTTTCAATTACCCCTCTTGGTAAGGCGGGGTATCTCTTTACAAGGTTGGTAGTACCCGCAATTATTTCAGCGGTCATCGCTTTTATTGTACTGTTGCTTTTTTCATTAGAAAAGTTGTCCATTGGAATGACAATATGTTTGGCGCTTCTCGGCTCAGTACAGGCAATTATTGTTTCACTTATGATTATCACATTATCAAGCAATAAATTAGAAGGTATGGCAGTTACAAAACTAGCTGCACTTACATTACTCGGAATACCAGCCCCCTTTTTTATTGATAGTTATTACCAGTTCGCGGTTGGCTTCCTTCCATCATTTTGGGTAGCGAAAGCCATGCAGAATGAAGCGGTTCTTTATTTCTCCATAGGATTGGTGGTAGCTTTAGTCTGGTACTACTTCCTTGCAAAACGTCTGTTTCGGAAGCTGGCAGGATAAGGAGGCATATTATGGAAAAGGGTAGACTGATTAGTTCTTTATGACGCTCACTGAATTGCCGAAGAAGTCCATCAGGCGATTGAACACAGCTTTCCACAATGTAAACATTGTATGGTACATGTTAATACGAATGAACTTTCCCATTCTGCATAGGACGGGGAAGATGATTTAAGGTCACTGAAAGGAGGTGAAGTAGGTTATGGAACGATACTGGTGGATTGTCATTGTTGCGGTTTTGATTGTCGTTGGCTTACTTAAAATTGTAATTATGAAGAAGTTTAACCAAAGGAGAAATTCTAACAATTGTTCAAAAGATAGCGAGGACGACAAGATGTATTAAGGTTTATTGAAATCTGTAAAAATTCACAAAAAATAGGATGATAGCAGGACAAATCAGGAAAGAAAACAGAATCCTCCCTGGTACAATTTACACAGCAAAAGCGGATGAGATCTGCCGCATAGTCAGGTAAATTGTAAGGGAGGAGGGGCTGTGTATATTATAGAAGATAGTAAATCTCCTTACATCGTTGTCCGTGGTTCTGCATAAGTCGTACAATTGAATATTGTTTGGCGGCCTGTTCAAAAGCGTAAACAACAAAAGCACGATGCCTGGTTTTATATTGGGTATCGGTGCTTTTACTTTATTGCTGTTCAGGATGAAAGGCGAGCCATTTAGCTTCATAAGTATCTAAATAAAACCGGTTTCCATACTCATTTTGAACGTAATGTTTTTTTACCTGATACCAACCGCGTAATTCAGTCCGCAAATCTGAGTCTGGGGAAATGGGTTCCAGCCATATCTGAGTAAATTGCCGGATCTCAGATAAGACAAGAGGCTTTCCGGATGGCAGACTCGGCTCGGAAAACAGCTGCGGCAGCGTAAACAGCTTTTGGGCATCAGAGAACGGAATGGTTTGCCCGTTTGAGAGCATCAGAGTATGATTGATGGTGTTGACCAGCATCCAACCATGCTTCGCGGACCAAACCGGTTTTCCGTGAAAAATTGGAAGCGACTCTGAAGGAACTGGTACAGATTGAACTGAGATTCCCTGCTCCGACCGTCCAAGAAGAAAATCGGTTGTTACGCCGTAGAGATCGGACATTTTCTCAAGTCCTTCAACAGAGGGGGATTTGCGTTCTCCCTCCCATGCACTTAGAGTTGGTTGGGAGATGCCGAGTTTTTCGGCAGCCTCAATTACTTTCAAATTATTAATTTGCCTTGCTTTCTTAAAATATCTCGGCATTTGCCCACCACCTTTATCTTATCAATCATCTGTTATTCAAGAGTCCAGAATCTTCTTGCCTGCGAACGTTTTCTCCTCCAGCTTTTTGATTTGTGAAAATACTGTTGAATGTCAGTCTGCTATGTACATATTATTGTAGATATCGAGAATCGAATCTTTGGAACGGGAAATACCGATATCTGTTAGCCTAATATCAGTTTCACGTATCTGTGCTATAAAGTTTTGGATATCCACCCCAACAGAGGTTGGCACTGAAATCCTCAAGTCTTCCCGGATTAAGGGAAAAAGGCGAAATACATCCAAACGATGCTTCCGGATGTCGCGGGAATTCACATGGAACCCTTGCGCCTTTTTGCCCTTGAGATCAAGCCAAGCTTTCATTTTCAAGGGGATGATGTGCCCGGCATCTAAGATGGATATCCCATCCGTGACGGTTCGGCCATCTAAAAGAAAATGATAGTAGTCGTCATTAAGAAGAATTGCGGACAGACTGGATACCTCATCATCAATATGCAGGGGCATGAGATGGGTATCAGCCTGAAGCTCTACATGATTCTGCGGTCTGGAGAAAAGCTCTATCATCTTAGGGTAAGTGGGATTGGCCGGGTCAATGAAGCGATAGAATTCAGGCTGTCCTGTACTTCTCTGTCTGGCATGATAGCCTCCGGCTTCGATGAAATCCCAAAATGCTTTTGCAAATTCTGTTGTCAGTGCCTCCACGATGATTACCATGTCGATATTAACGGTCTGGCGAAAGTCAAGTCCGGCATCTGACATAAGCAGATCGCAGGCAAAACCCCCAATAACCGTATATTGGTCTTTATAATTGTCGAAATGTTCTCTGAAAATATCTATTCCGTTTACCATGTGTATTTCTCCTTATTATTCCTCATGCTTGATTGGAAGTTCGTGTTTTTCTCTTATATCGTCCAGACCCATTTGAATCCGTTCATTTGGATTATCTTCTAAACTTAACAGCAATGAGATATCATCAACCCGCCCGTTATTTGCCAACAAAATCGGATTATAGCTCCATACTTCAAGAATGTGCCCTCCAAAATCCCGGAAATCCTGCTCAGAGATAATTTCTGCAGCCGGGATTTGTGTGCCGGCTTTTTTTGAGATGGCAGTTGCACCATCCTGTTCGTTTGCCCCAACCATTGAAATATCCGCCAAAGCAAGGACACCACTTTTGGGCAATGCTGAATCATGGAAGGGGGGGCTGACATATATAAGTCGTTCTACCGGTGATTTTAAGCGGGGATAACCCTTATTTAATAATTCAGGCTTTTTAAAGGATGGAGAAATCCATTTGTTTGTTCCCTCGGTCTTGTAAGTAATAAGGCCGGATACGGTAAGATCATCAATTGCTCTGGTGCAGGTAGCTTTGGAGAGCAGAAGATCTCTGGATATTTGCGTCAAATTGACGGTATCAGTAGTCTGCAAATAATACAGATACAGGAACACGAGCTGGGTTCCGGGCGCCATTTTGTCAGGAACAGTTGTTTCCGCTTTAAATTTTTCCCAAAATGAACAGCCCCAGAATGGGAGATAAACCTGTTGGGATGGTGAAATAAATGGTATATTGCTTTCAATCAGGTTACGCCGCTGCTTGGATGTTATGTTTTCAAGACACAGCGCACAGGGGAATTCGCATATCTCCTGAAATTTAATTAACTGCTTTTTTAATGTTGGAAGTCTCCAGGAAGAATCAATAGGAGACAGCAGTATACACTGGCTTTTATTCCAGGACAGGCTTTGAATCTTATATCCGTCACGAATATAAAAAGGCGTTTTGGCCGGACAATCAAATTCTGAAACTTTTATATTGTCCCCAAATATCGTTTCCAAAAAATCAAACATATTTTTCCCCCTTTCAAGACTCTGCAAAAATGTTTCATCAAAAAGATATTATACCATATATAATGAAACTTGTCAAATGCGAATGAAACAATATGGAGCTTTTAAGAGTCTTTTATTATAAATTTTATATCTATTTTTTGATTATCCGCATAAACACTATACTTTCAAGCACTTTGAAATATAGGAAAATACTCATTTTACCACGATTGAATGAGCCTTGATATGACACTGAAATAAATATGGGAGATAGCACAAACATCTGTGTATCTCCCGTTTTTTATTCGTGTAATATGATTACTTTACTCTGATTTCAAATTTCAAGATTGCTTTCATCATTTCTGTATAAATTTGACCTTTTAGATTTTACCACTTTCAGAGTGGTAAAAAGTACGCAAGCATAATTTACAGATATAAGCGTCATAGAATTTCAAAATTTCCTTTATTGCGGTTTCACTTTCAATTTCAAGAGCAAACTTTGACAGATTAAAGTCTTTTCCAAAACAAAATTAACATGGCATTAAAACATATTATTTACAGCAAGAAGCATAAATAAGATGGCAACTACTAATACAGTACATACCATTGCTATTCGATTTAATATCTTATGTGTTTTATCCTTTAAAACAATAGATAATACATATACTAATGCAATTCCAATTATACCCCCTAATGTGTTGCTAATTAAGTCTGTAATATCACTTGCTCCGATAGCAAATATAAATTGAATTATCTCATATATAAAGCTAATTCCTAAAACAGAACCTATTGCTTTTAAAACAGATTTATTTTTAAAAAGCAAACTGAAATATGCACCTACAGGGATAAAAACAATGACATTGTTTATAATTTCATCGAAGTCAATTTTTCCATTTGCAATAACTGAACCACCAAAAGGAATTAAGTTTATTTGTCTTATGTGATCTAACGCAGAAAATGAAAATTGTAGCTTAAATAAAATAATCCATGATAAAATCAATAAATAAACAATGAGCAATGCGACTGTAATTTTTTTCTCATTCTTCATAATACACACCTACTTTCAAAAAAGATACTATCATATATTCTTACTTAACTAATACTGAAAATAAAGGGCAATTGTTCTTTTGATTTTTTATCCAGATATAGCAGATAACCACTCCGATTAAGGCTA
>ERZ778512.132-NODE-132-length-80933-cov-9.078921_pt1 | contig 80933 bp, 61 predicted proteins | sample MGYA00510346_ERZ778512 | MGnify/ENA primary metagenome ERZ778512 (study PRJEB29527, sample SAMN07138962) | mouse gut metagenome | material: feces | host: mouse | place: China:Nanjing | collected 2016-01-25 ...
AGTCTAAGAAATTGACCGTTCTATCTTTTTTCAACCGATAGCCCAACATACTTTCCTTAAATTCCTGTTCACGCTCTGCACGTATCTTTGTGGCAAGCTCCAACGTTTCTTTGTTCTGCTGGCGTTCCGCTGGGGTGCGGGGCTTATCTATCAGATACAGACTAAGGTTTTCTTTTCGTCTGTTGTGCTTTACTGCAAACTTGGGCTTACCTTGCATCTTTCCACTATCATAGTACACTTGATTGCCGTTTTCATCTAATACGGGCTTTTCCTCTCTACCTAAATAATACTCTAAGTAAAGGCTAATTCTACCATCCGAGAGCTTATTTTGCTCTAACTTGGGGTTTTCTTTCGTTTTATTTTCTAACTTTGCCATTGTTTAGAGGTTTTATCCCGATTTAGGTACCATAACCGGGTGATTACGCTAAATAGTTGATTTTCTTTTGTTTTCCGATATTGCAAAGGTACAAAAGAAAATGATATTTCAAAGTGTACTAAAAGTGTACTGAATAACAGAAAATGGGCAAAATATGGCAAAAATGGAGAAAATAAGAAATATGCAAGTTGTTGATAATAAGGTGAATAAGTTCTTTTGTTTTCCTATGATTTCTATGGTTTGTACCGGCTCTGGGTACTGAAAAGGACAAATTCAAATTATTTTGAGTTTGTCCTTTTTCTTTTTCTAGTAATTGATTGGTTTGTTGGTATATTGGGGAACTATTTGGGCACGAAATAGAATAGAAAGAAGTTTGGTATATAATAAACATGAAATTTACGAGAGCGTAGATGAATGTGAATTACAAGGTTGGTGAGCTAAATATATATATGATGGATTAAATACCTTTTTATCTGATTTGCGATTCTACAAAAAATGACTACTGAAAAATAAGAAGGCTAAAATACTTGAACTTTGCTGTGGCATAGGGAATGTTTTTTCCCTCAAGAATCGGATTCATGTTTAGAACAGGCTGGATTTGATATTATTCACAAGTTTGGAGGTTTTTAATGAAAAAAAGAACTGCTTAATAACGTGAAAGATGGCTCCTTTTTGTATTTTTGTGGAAATTAGAAGTAATAGTAATATCAAATATAAGCTTAAACAATAAATGTCTAACTCAAAAATCTCGGCGGCCGCATTTGCGGACACGAAACCACATTACGACCTTCTTGATGGATTGAGAGGTGTCGCCGCTCTAATGGTTATATTTTATCATGTATTCGAGGCATTTGCGACGAGTCCTATCGATCAACAATTTAATCACGGTTATTTAGCCGTTGATTTCTTCTTTATCCTGTCTGGGTTCGTGATTGGATATGCTTATGACGACCGGTGGAAAACCATGACGACAAAGGATTTTATCAAACGTCGATTGATCCGTTTGCATCCGATGGTTATCCTAGGGGCTGTTTTGGGAGTTATCGCGTTTTATATGCAAGGGTGTGAGAAGTGGGATGGTACGCAGGTCTCTATATCCATGGTGATGCTAGCTTTGCTTATCAATCTTTTTTTGATACCGGCTGTACCGGGTACCGGGCCTGAGATCCGTGGGAATGGTGAGATGTTTCCTTTGAATGGCCCTAGTTGGTCTTTGTTCTTTGAGTATATCGGGAATATTATGTACGCTTTGTTTATTCGTCGGATGTCGACCAAGGCGCTTACGGCACTTATTGCCTTGGCGGGAATCGGATTGGCTTCGTTCGCTATATTCAATTTTTCCGGTGCGGGGCACCTTGGTGTGGGATGGACGATGGAAGAGTACAACCTGATCGGTGGCTTTTTACGAGTGTTATTTTCTTTCTCTATGGGATTGTTAATGTCGCGTGTTTTTAAGCCCATTCATGTCAAAGGAGCCTTTTGGATCTGTAGTTTGGCGATCGTTGTTTTACTTTCCATGCCCTATGTCGGTGGCAGTGAGGCTTTATGGATGAATGGTATCTATGATTCTGTATGTGCGATCCTAATATTCCCTATGCTTGTTTATCTGGGGGCTTCCGGGAAAACAACCGATAAGCATTCCGCCCGTATTTGTAAATTCTTGGGAGATGTCTCTTATCCTTTATATATGGTACATTACCCGCTTATATACTTGTATTATGGGTGGGTGAAGAAGGAGAATCTGACATTTGCGGAAGCATGGCCGGAAGCGTTGGCATTGGTTATCGGAAGTATAGTATTGGCTTACGTTAGCTTGAAGCTATACGACGAGCCGTTCCGTAGATATTTGGCAAGGCGTTTTTGGCCGATGCGCAAATAACCTGGCATGACCTGCCGTATGTGCCGCCCGGTTCATACGGTTGTTTCGGTTCGTCCACTCCTTGGCAGGCCGTAGTACTCTTTAGGAAGTACTGTAGTACTGCCTTTGAAGTACTGCGGTACTCCCTACGAGGTACTGTAGTACTCCTTATGGGAGTACTGCTTCATGTATATTATTTAGTCTTTATCTGCTATACGATCTAGGAGGGTCGACACATGCCTGCCGTCCATCAAGCCATGATGAGCCGTTACGGAGATAGGGAGCATCCGATGCCCGTTCTGCTCGATCAGCTTTCCGGTGGAGATGCGGGTGGCGGAATCACCTGTACGGAAAGAGGAAGCATGTTTCATCTCCGTGAAGGCGATCCATGGTACCGAGGAGAAACGGATTAGGTCTTGCCGGTCAGATTCCCTATCTTTGCAAAGGCCGGTGAGAGCTTGCACTCGCTCGATCTCTTTCTGCGCATTTTGAAGGAACAGCTGTCTGTCCGGGGTATATTCGATGAAGCCGAAGCCGAATGTTCCGTCTTCCCGCCCGATCGTTGTGCCCACGTGGATTCGGTCGAAGCAGACAGGGATGTTCTCGATGATCCGGTACCGGAACTCTTCCACCTCATTAACGGCTGTCATAATCTTATGTAAGGAGTAGAGGAAAAAGAGGCATGATCCGCTTTCGCCTCTTTATAAATAGAGGTCACGTCTATCTGGGTGGTCAGCCCGAAGAAAGGGTCATCCATAGCATCGAAAAACAGGAAATGTTCTTTCCGGTTCCAATGCTCTAGGTCAATAGGATGCTTCATGATTCTTTATTTGTTGGGTTTACTATTTTGTGGAAAGCGATGCGTTCCGTACCATTCGCTATGTAAATGATACCGCATCGCTTGAAGCCATGCTTTTTCAATAGGTTCTGCATGACGATATTATCCCGGTGCGTGTCGATACGGATATTATCGCAATGTGCGAATGCCCATTCCAGGCATGCGGAGGAGATTCCTTTCTGCTTGCCGTTGGAGGCCATGCGATGGATCACGGCATAAGGCTCATCGTTCAGCCATTCGCCTTCATAGATCTTTAGGTAAGTAGGGTCAATTCCCTCGATGTAACAAAAGGTCCCCACTAACTCGCCCTGCTCATTTTCGCATACGAAACTATGGCTGGCCTTGATCTCGTTGGAGATCAATTCCTCGGAAGGATATCCATTGATCCATTGATTGCCGTTGCCATGTTCTTGCATGAACCGGCGTGCATAATCGTACATAGCCATTACCTCGGCCAGATCTTCTTGTCGTGTTTGTCTGATATTCATGATCGGTAGAAAAAGTTATCCCGCAAAAGTAGTATATTATTGTTATCTTTGTGAACCTAGTCGAAAAATATATAAGCCAATTAAATCAAAATATCATGGAACCATTGAAAATCGCCACCGTGCAGTTTGAGACACGGGATAACGATAAGGGGTATAATCTTTCTGTCATCCGGGAGATGTGCCGGAAAGCGTCGGTAGAGGGAGCGGATGTAGTGGCTTTTCACGAATGCTCGGTTTGTGGATATACGTTTGCCAAGGACTTGTCTCGCAAGGAATTGTTGGCTATTGCCGAACCGATCCCTACGGGGGAGAGTACGCAAGCCTTGATCGCCATCGCCAAAGAGTTTGGTGTCACGTTGCTGGCCGGATTCTTTGAGCGGGATGGGGATCGTATCTATAAAGCGCAAGTTTGCGCAGATAGCAATGGCTTGAAAGCAAAGTACCGCAAGCTACATCCGTTTATTAATCCGAATATCTTGCCGGGCGATCAATATGTGGTTCTTGAGATCAAGGGATGGAAATGTGGCATATTGATTTGCTACGATAATAATATCATAGAGAATGTTCGTGCCACGGCCTTATTAGGGGCGGATATCATTTTCATGCCCCACGTGACGATGTGTACCCCTTCCCCTCGCCCCGGGGCTGGTTTGATAAATCCTGTGTTATGGGAGAACCGGGCAAACGATCCGACTTCCTTGCGACAGGAGTTCGATGGCTTGAAGGGACGTGCTTGGCTTATGAAATGGCTTCCTGCTAGGGCGTACGACAATGCGGTATATGTGGTATTCTCCAATCCGATCGGGCGTGATTATAATGAGATCAAGAACGGTTGCTCGATGATTCTGGATCCTTTCGGCGATATCGTGGCGGAATGCCGTAAACTGGGTGATGATTTCGTGATCGCTACGGCTATCCCTGAGAAATTGAGACAGGCTGGAGGATATCGTTACCGAAATGCCCGTCGTCCGGAACTTTATGCGGATATCATCGGTCAACCGCATGAGTCCAATCAAAAGGTAGCATGGTTAACAGAAACAACAAATAGCAAATAATAGTATGCAACAAATAACAATCTCTAAGCCGCCTCGTGTAGAGGTGGTGGATGCGCTACGTGGATTCGCTGTCTTGGCCATCTTATTGGTGCATCATGTGGAACATTTTATCTATCCGGTCTATCCGGACCCGGCTACGCTTCCGGGATGGCTGAACGTATTGAATGAGGGTGTATTTACGGTGGTATTTGGCTTGTTCGCCGGTAAATCGTATTCCATCTTCGCATTGTTATTCGGCTTTACCTTTTATATACAGTATTCGAACCAGCAGGCGAAGGGGAAGGACTTCGGTTACCGTTTTCTTTGGCGGATGTTGTTGCTGACGCTCTTTGCTACGCTGAACGCCGCTTTCTATCCGGCAGGCGATGTGCTGTTGCTGTATGCGATCGTAGGTGTTGTTTTGTTTATCGTGCGTAAATGGAGCGATAAGGCTGTCTTGATAACGGCTATTATCTTTTTATTGCAGCCGGTGGAGTGGTATCATTACATCGCTAGTTTGTTTAATCCGGGTCACCAACTTCCCGATTTAGGGGTTGGGGCGATGTACGCTGAGATGGCAGAACATACCAAACGGGGCGACCTCTGGAACTTCATCTGGCAGAACGTGACGTTGGGGCAAAAGGCTAGTTTGCTCTGGGCCGTTGGTGCCGGCCGGTATGTACAGACCTGTGGGTTGTTTATGCTGGGCATGTTGATCGGGCGCAAGAAATTATTTATCCCCTCGGAGGAGAATTCCCGTTTTTGGATAAAGACTCTAATTATCGCCTCGATTGCTTTCTGCCCTTTGTTCCAATTGGGGGTATTGTTACAAGATAGGGCAGATAACGCTTTGGTATGTCAGACCGTGGCAGTGGCACTTGATATGTGGCAGAAATTCGCTTTCACGTTTGTATTGGTCGCCTCTTTCGTGTTACTGTACCAATGGGAGGGTTTTAGGCGTTTCACTTCCGTCTTGCGCTCGTATGGGAAGATGAGTTTGACGAATTACGTGTCGCAATCCTTTTTCGGTGCGTTGATCTATTTCCCGATCGGCTTGAATTTGGCTCCTTACTGCGGTTATACGGTCAGTATGTTCATCGGTATCGCCTTTTTCTTCTTGCAAATACGCTTTTGTAAATGGTGGGCAGAAAGACATAAACATGGGCCGTTGGAAGGTATTTGGCATAAATGGACATGGGTAGGTTCTAAGTAGAAATATGTAAGAGAGCCTCATCTATGGCAAGGCAGAGGCGAGGCTCTCTTAGCTATCATATTTTTACTCTATGCCAGGCATATGTGCTTCTTTTTATCTTCTGCGTCGTACACTGCGCACAGGGGCGGATTTCTCTGCTTTCGGCGCTTTTACTTTAGCGGCTTTCTCGGGAGCGGTCTCTTTGGTAGAGCCTTTGTCTTTCCGGGCACTTCTCTTAGCTGCTTTCTTCGCGGCTTTGCTGTCTACCGCTACTTGAGTCGTATCCGGTTGATACCAGAGTGACTTCTCAAAGCCCGTCAATTGGCTTTCGATACGAGCTTGCTCGTTCTTTAAGGAATCCGGTGTCGGGCAATACGCCTGCAATGGCAGATTCATTAAGTTTTGGGTCTTGATGATATCTCCCTCGAACATACGGCGACGGAAATAGTCGTCCATCGTGAAAGTCATGGCGTTATTCATATTAGACGTCATGATGTATGAATTACTGATATACGGACGTATGTTCTCGTAAGGCAGCCAGAACATAGGCATGGTTGTCTCTCCCATATCACCTGTAGAGGTAAGGATCGGGCAAATCGCCAATATCTTGACATCAAAAGCGGAATTATTCTGGTCGAAATACCATGCTTCTTTTACATAATAAGACCGTATGTCGGCTGCCGGTATATCGCTCTCATTGATTACGAAAGTCGGTTCCTCACCCGCTCTTCCCGGCATCTCCTCATAAAGGATGTAGAAGCGATCCAGCAAATCCTTGAAGTTGATCAAATGGGCTTCGTCAAACTCCTCGTATCCGTCCAGATACTCATAGGCCTTGATCTTGTTCTCTCCTAAAAGCTGGAAGATTACGGAGAAAAGATTCATCTGTCCGTTCATCGGGCGGGTCGGGTAATAAAGCGGAGCGTTCTGCTCTTTCATCAAGTCCACCTGCCGGTAGATAATACGCATCCAGCGAGCGTTCCCGATCTCTTGCGTCAAACGCTCGTTCATATCTTGGGCCCGTACGGTCAGTTCGGGTAAACCGGTATCTTTCTTATCGTTTCTTTCCCCACGGCTGGCTTGAGGCGAGCGGCGGCGCATTTGTTGTTGCTGCGTAGCTTCGTTCTCAACTTCTTCTTGTGCGTGAAGAGGCATCGTTGTTAAAAAAGTGGCGGCCAAAGCGGCTATGTAATACAGATGTTTCATACAGCGAATCTTAATTTACGATTACTTCGATAGTCGGTATGGTACGTTCGATACCGTCCGGACCTTTTGCGACTACACGGGTGATATAAAAACGTTTACCCTTACTTAGATTGCGGATATAGTTTTTCTGACGTTGCGAGAAGTTGGTTCCTTCGGCCACTTCCGGGATAGCGTTACCCATGGAGTCGAAGAAAGTCAGCTCAAAACGTAATACCGTATATTTTACATTTAGCAAATCATCGTCGATAGCGGCCAGAATACCGTCAGCCTCTACCAAGCTACGTTTGGCGATCATACCTCCCTTAAACTTACGGACGTTACCGTTTTGATCCTTATACTCGATATAGGGCAGGGGATCGGGGAGGGCACGCACGCGGAAGGTAGTCTTTGCCATCTCTATGTTCCGGCCATCCGCCATACGGGCGTTTACCGTGATCACGGCTTCCGTCCCTACTTTGGACGGGCGGGCTTCCCAACCATCCTTGCTGCGGGTTAATGTGCCGTTCGTCATGGTAGCTGTTACGTTACCGCTCGGTACACCCGGCACGGCGATACGCATCGGGTTGGCGATACCGGCATATAATACGTTCATCAGTGTCGGTGCCACGGTAGCTGTCGGCTCGGTCACGAAATACTCGCTCTCGAAATCCCGGCGCATGACACTGCCGTCGCTATTCGGCATCTCAATATAACCTTTGACAGGGAATGTCCCGGCAGCTCCGGTATTTACCGTGAAGACTCCTTTATTCTCGTAAGGTAATTCCTTTCCGTTTACATAGATCGTAGGACGTTTCGTGGAGTCTACCGCCGATAATACGATATTCGCCTTGTACTGGCTTCCTCGCATAACGATCTGGCTTTCCGGGATTACCTGCGCCGTGATCTGGTTCACGCGGTAATCGCCAACGTCTACGCTATTCAATAAGTTCGATAAGACCTCACCTTCGGCGTAGCGAACGTCACTTTGCATTTTGGTTAACAAGGTAACGGCCGCTGCGACGGGCATATTCTCGAACAGAGCCTCTTCCCAAGTACGGGTATTGATACCCGCTTTATGAGGGGGAGTGGTACTTAGGTTCGCCTCCAATACGGCAGTCTTCACCGAATCTTCGATAAAGCTGCCCATCCAGATACGATACTTATCGATTTCCGCTCTCAGCTTTTTACCTTCTCCGCTTACAGGAGAGAGCATTACACGGGAGGCGGCTTCCAAATCATCCTTATGCTCGATGCTGTTTACGTTGGCATTCTCGCCATCAGCTACCTTAGCGATACGGATCTTTAAATCTTGTATATACGTATAGAGGCTATCTGAGGCTCTTTTCACCTCACGGGCCTTCAATGCCCACTCACCCACTTTCTGGGGATTCTCTTGGTAATAAGCTTCCATCTCGTCCGCTACGATCTTGTTTCGGCGGGAGGAGTTATCGATAGAGGTTCGCAAGCTACCTTCCACCAACTCAAAACCATCCAGCACCTCCGACGACACATTCAGTGCCATCATGGCGATGAACACCAGATACATCAGGTTGATCATCCGCTGACGGGGAGAATTGGGATTATTTGATATTCCTGCCATATTTCTTTACTTCATTGGGTTGTTTGTATACGGAGCCTGTTGTGGCTGTTGGTAACCATAGGGTTGCTGATATTGCTGTTGGTAACCGGGCTGTTGTGGCTGCTGATACATCGGTTGTTGAGGTTGTTGTTGCGGCTGCGCCGGTTGTTGGTAGCCCATATTCACGGTCATCGCTTGCAATAAACGACTGTATACTTGGTTCAATTCGGCCAGTTGGCGAGTCATCTTTTCCGTCTCGTTACGGAATACGGAGCTATCTACCACCGATCCGTCGTACATCTCACGGATACGGCTCAAACCACTGTTGATATGCTCGATAGACTCGATCTGCGAGCTGATGCTCTTCAACTGGATCTCATAGATCGTATTCAATCCGGACACATTACGATTCAATTGTTCCATCTGGTGTACGTAACCACGGGAGTTCTGGCTGATGCCATCGGAATTATCCGTGATACTCTTATAAGAGTTCAACAGCGTATCGGATACGTTCGTAAGTGAATGAGTCACTTGGCTGAAACGCTCCATGTTCTCAGACATGCCAGATAATTGCTCCAGATATTTTTGGGTAGCTTCCGTCAATTCCGCCATTTTGGAGATTTGCTCGGCCGCTCCGCTTAATTTCTTGATGCTCTCGGATAAGTTCTTGGTATCTTCTTCCGTCACGTCCAGATTACCTGCGATATTCAAGGAACCACCTCTTTGTGCGTTCGCTTTAGACGCTGCTGAACCGATATTTATTCCTCCCGCTATCTCAGCGTCTTCTACATTATCTGTAGAATTGATCATGGTTGAGATTGGCGTACCGGTGAAATCCGGACGATCCATCGGGTTCTTTGATTTCAATACAGGGAAAACATCTTCCCAATGATATTCCTTGTTCGGATGCTCGAACGCCGAGATAAAGAATACGATAGACTCGGTGATCATCGCCACGAACAGGATTTGGTTAGCGTATGGTATATGTAATAACTTGAACAACGCACCGAGGATTACGATGGACGCACCCCAACTATACAGGAAGTTCAATACTCGTTTTCCTCTTTCGCTGGATAGGAACATCTCCAGTCTGTTTTTATATCTTCTATATTTTCCCATCGTTGTATTATTGTCTTAAATGATTCAAAAATTTAAATTTATAATTCCCGCTTATTTCTTTCCTTTGGAGCGAGAGAATCCTATTTGGGTACGTGCGCAACGGAAACCGATGTAAGAACGGCTCTCGTTCTGGAACTCGAAAGTACGCATGTCCGAACGGATAAATTGTGAGACATCTTTCCAAGAACCTCCTCGCACTACTTTCTTTTTCATAGCGTAGGGATCGTTCTTGGCGGCGTTGTAACGCAGATCCGGATTCATGTCGCTCATTTGGCTCGGGCCAGACTCGGAGTAGGACGTTGAAGTCCATTCCGCCACGTTTCCTGCCATATCGTATAACCCGAACTCATTCGGGGCAAAAGAGCCTACACGAGACGTAATCAAATGGCCATCCTCCGTATAATTACCTTTACCCGGCTTGAAGTTACCCAAGAAACAACCTTTGCTGTCTTGCAGCTCGTCGGTAGACCAAGGGAACTTATTCTCATTCTTACCCGTACGGGCGGCATATTCCCATTCTCCCTCGGACGGAAGGCGGAACGGCTCTACCAATTGCCCCGGAGGTAAGCTCAAAGACTCTTTGTATAAATTCGTGCGCCATACGCAGAAGGCAGTCGCTTGTTCCCAAGAAACCCCGACTACGGGATAATCATCGTAACCCGGATGAGAGAAATACATACGGGTATACGGCTCGTTGTACGCATTCTTGAAATCGTTCACCCAGCAATTCTCGTCCGGGTAGATATTGACGATACGGGTATTCAAGAAATCCCATTCGCTGCTTAACGGGCGGGTGATCGTTTCGTTGATTACACGTCCTTCATCATCGATGTAAGCGGTATCCTTGGAGATCATGACTACCTCGTTCGGATCTACCTGAATATCCGTATTACGAACTCGGTCCACCGGGTTCAACTGATTCTTGCGGAGGGCGGCGGCGGTATAGTCGTACCACTCGTATTTATAGATCATTTGTTTAGGGTCCAAACCTTTCTCTCCGGTAACGGGATTCGTGTAATAGACACTTTCTATCGCACGTTGCTCATCCTCGTTCGCCCGTCTCCAAGGAATCGGACGGTTCCAGTCCAAATGCGGAGTGACAGGCTCCCCGTAACGGTCTTCCGTGATCTTGAACAGATCGTTGCCTCCATAAGCCGGATCCGCCAAGCGTTCACGGATAATAGAGTCCCTCACCCAATAAACGAACTGGCGATATTTGGCGTTCGTTACCTCTGTCTGATCCATCCAGAACGCGTCGAAAGAGACCCCTTTTGTCTCCGGCATGATTCCCCACAAGGAATCCTTGTCGGAGGGACCCATCTCGAATGAACCTCTTTTAACCAAGACCATTCCATACGGCGCTGGTTCATTGAACGCTACCGATCTGACACCTGTCACCTCACCGCCGGCACTCCGGAGAGATTTACCGCAGGAGGAGGTAAGCAAGGCTACCGTTACAAGTACTAATAATACTTTTTTCATATACTATAATATACGTACACTTTTATGTCTATTTTTTCCTGTCTTCGTCTTGTTCAGCTTTAAGGCGTACTTGATACATAGCTCGTGGCTGCCGCTACTTGCCCGGCCTAGCGCCGTGGTCGGGAAATCAAAGGCGTAACCCGCATGGAAACGACCTAGCTTTACGCCGAACATGATGCCCACCGATTCATTCACCCGATAGGAAAAACCACCATTAAACATCTTATTATATTCCAGCCTAGCGGTAATATCCGCGTGAAAGCTTTGCATGTCTGTCAGCAAGAACACCGAGGGCTGTAATTCTATCAACGGATTCTTTAATTGAATATTGTATCCACCCATTAGATTAAGTGAACGACCTATATAGGTATAGGCGTTCTCGTCCAGTTGAAGCTCCGGTTGGGTGATATGCGTCATGCCAAACCCGGCGTAAAACTGTTTATGGGTATAGTAAATACCGAAGTTCATATCCAACCCCATGCCGCTGACCTGCTCTACAGGAATGGCGGCATCGGTCTCTTGATGGTATTCGGACTCAACCTTTATCACCTTGGTTCCGTCGAACGATTGGTTGACTAAACCGATTTGCAGACCTCCGCTCAAGACTCCCCCGAATAATTTATACTTATAAGCGTATTGCGCCCCTACATGCGTATTCTGGAAAAGTCCGATCGCCTCGGTAAATACAACCAATCCGACACCGTGATTCGTCTTGCCTAAAGTGAGTGGCATATCCGCCGTAATGAAAAACGACATGGGTGCCCCATGCACTCCGACCATCTCCATGCGAGCGAGAGCCAATATATTCAAATCCTCCGTTGCTCCGGCCACCGCCGGGTTATAATACGGTTTCGCCATGAAATATTGACTTAAGCGTGCGTCATATTGCGCCCGTACGATTCCCGCACAGGTACACAAAAGGATCAGGATCGAAAGAAGACGTCTTCTCATTTAAACATTCACTTCGCGTTGTAACTACAAACGCAGCAAATCCGGATAAATTGTATTTTCACAAAAAAGCAACGAGGCAGGGGAGCCCGATCGTCCGCCACCTCGTTCTTTATATTTCTTAATTTTTAATTCTCAATTGAACTAGTATTCTTCCTCGTTGAAGAAAAAGTCTTCTTTACTTGGATAATCCGGCCAGATGTCTTCCATGCATTCGTAAATCTCGCCTTCATCTTCCATTTCCTGCAAATTCTCAATCACTTCTAATGGCGCACCAGAACGTTGTGCATAGTCAATAAGTTCATCCTTAGTCGCAGGCCAGGGTGCGTCTTCCAATTTTGAAGCTAACTCTAATGTCCAATACATAGCTGTCAAGTATTAATAATCGCCGGAGCGATTTGGTTCTCTATTTTTCCGCAAAAATATGACTTTATTTATTATACGCAAGTATAATCCCAAATAATTTCTTTACCGTTATTATTTATGCATTCTTTTCGTGCCAGAACGAAGAAATAATCCGATAAACGGTTCATAAATATCAATACAGGCTCCTCAACGGGGCAATTCTCGGCTAAGCGATAAATTTGTCGCTCGGCACGGCGGCAAACGGTCCGGCAAACGTGTGCGAGGGCGGCCGAGCGGCATCCTCCCGGTAGGATGAACGCATGCATTTTGGGCAGCTCGTTATCCAGGCGGTCTATCTCCCGCTCGATACGCTCGATGCTCTCGGGCGTTATCTTGCTCTCGATCTTCAATTCCGTGGTCGCTTGATCCGTGGCTAGGTAAGAACCGATCGTGAATAGCTTATGCTGGATGAATGATAAGAAATCAGTGTCTTTCTCATCATTCAAGGCCGTGATTAATAATCCGATAAAGGAGTTCAGCTCATCTACGGTGCCATAGCTCTCGATCCGATCGTGCGCTTTCGACACGCGTTGTCCACCTACCAGTGAAGTGGTTCCTTTATCGCCTGTTCTGGTATAGATCATACTCTTCTTCATATCTGACTTGTTTTGAATCCTAAAAATAAACAATATAATCTCGTTTGTGCAATTTCTTGTTGAATAAGACAATCCCTAGCGAGTAAAGATCTAAGGTGACCGTCACTTCCGGACATGCGCAGATCTCTTCCCAAAGTTCACGCATCTTACGGCTCGCCTTGATTCCCTCAAAAACGAATACCGTATCGTTGTGCGCGTATTTCATACATTCATTAAACAGCCAGAGGTTGTTATGTTGTTCATATAAAGTGTTGAAAAAAACAAAATCTAAGCTATTTATGTCATTTAAGGCTTGGGGAAGCAAGTCCTTATAATTACCGATACGCAAATCGACGGGATTACGTCCCTCTTTAGCGAATGCTTGACGGGCAATCGTGGCGAATTCCGGTACATTTTCCAAGGCGATACATCTCAATCCCGTGGCATAGGAGGTTAGATATAAGGTAGACAACCCCATCGTGGTTCCTATCTGGAGGATATTCTTGGACTTGAAATAGTTTGTCAAACGGAATAATAAGGCGCCATGCTTGGGCCGGATGGATTCCCGTTTTACGATCTCGCTGATGGAACGGGTCTTTCGTTTCCCTTTGTTCTGCCGGTCTGGATAGGTGATCTCTCCTTCCCTGAATGATAACTGCTTACGTAAAAGCTCTATATCATAGAAACTATAATAGGAGCATTTTTCCTCGATGACCTTCGTGATGAGGTTAAAAACGAAAGGCGAATGTACTCCGAATCCTTTACGGTAACGGATGCTGCGGTACAAGAGCGATCCTTTTCGTAATGTATTAACCTTTGGTAGTATTTGCATTTCTTTTTGTCATTGGGCAATGAGACCTTGCCATTTACCGCGAACTTATATAAAAAAACGCAATTAGCATAAGCCTCTAGTCATTAAACGGGGTTATAATGACTTGTGCCATGCGGATGGCACACCCGTGCCATAACGGTGGCACCAGCGTGCCATCGCAGTGCCACAGTCGTGCCATAGGCGTGGCACTGGCCTTTATCTTAGAAACTGGCTTTCTCCGGTTCAGGGCGGATATAGGTTAATATCTGCCCGCTTAATTGAAGCAGCGAGATCTCACAGATCTTGGTGGAGTATTCCGCCACGGAAAGACGCTCTTCCGCTTCCAGCAGACTGTTTTGCGCCTCACGCAATTCAATACCGGACAGCTCGCCGAGTTTATAGCGGTCGATTGCGATCCGATAGTTCTCTTGGGCGGCTACGAGATTCTCTTTTTCTAGGCTCCATAGGTCGAGGTTGTTTTTATAGGCCATCCAGAAGTTGCTCATATCCGCACGCAGGGCAAGTTCCAGTTCTTGGATGCGCAATTGTTTGTTTTCGATTTGGATGCGGGCGTTGCGTTGCTCTCGTTTCCGGTTGAAACCGTCGAAGAGGCTCATACCGATGGTCACGCCGTAATTAAGCCCTAGCCGTTGTTGGAGGTCGTAATTGCCCACTTCCGTCCAGTTCGCCGTGTAGCCGTAGCCTGCGTTCAGCTTGACATAGGGATAATAGCGGCTTTTTACCTTTTTATAATCAAGCTCGGACAATGTCTGGTTCTTTTGGGCGATCAGGAGCGAGGCGTTGGCTTCGAGGGTATTCTTCCATAGATCTACCTCGTCGAGGAACGGGTTCGGGTAGATCAAGGAGTCCTTGATCTGGATTTCCTCCTCCACATTGTTTAATGCCATCAACTCGTTCAGGCGGATACGGGAGGTATGCACAACCTCCAATTGGTTTAATACCTTGGAGCTATCCGAGTTGAAGTCCACTTGAGCCTGTTGCAAGTCCAGACGGGACATGGAACCGATATAATACCGTTCTTCCACGATCCGTAAACGCTCTTTGGAAAGATCCAAGGTGGAACGGAGGTTACGCAGGCGGATTTTCTGCCGGATCAGGTTGTAGTACTCGCTGGAAAGGTTGGCTACGAAATCCTCGATGGTCATGCGGGTGTTCAATTCCCCCATTCGCTGTAATTCTTTCAAGCGTGCGTATTCGGCTTGGATACCAAAACCGTCGAAAACCGTCCAGTTAACGTTTAGTCCGATGTTGCCCGTCTCGCTGTTTATACCATTCGCCTTCTCGATCGATCCGTCTTGCAGGCTGTTACGGTTGTTGTTGATATTTCCGCTGAATCCGCCGCTCATATCTACGGTAGGCAGATAACCGGCGTTTCCCGGGGTGGCGTTATTGTCGCTGATCTGTTGCTCGTTACGAATGATACGGATGGAGTAGTTCTGTTGCAATCCAGTCTCTATACACCGTCTCAGGTCGAATAGTTGCTGCGCCTCCGCCATAAAGAGGGAGGAGACGGCCAATAGTAATGTATATAGGTACTTATTCATGTGTTTATTTATTATTCAGTAATGTTCTTTTTCCGGTCGGTGGATATAAACGAATACATGGCCGGTACGATAAACAAAGTCAAGAAGGTGGATACCAACATTCCGCCTACTACCGCTACACCCATGGCGATACGCCCTTGGGCACCCTCGCCAGTAGCGTATACCAACGGTACCAAACCGAGGATGGTCGATACGCTGGTCATCAAGATCGGGCGCAGACGCTGGGTCGCGGACGATCGGATCGCTTCCGGCAAACCAAATCCCGACTCTTGCCGCTGATTGGCGAACTCTACGATCAAGATACCGTTCTTCGCCACCAAACCAATCAACATAATGATACCGATCTGGCTGAATATATTCATCGTGATACCCGAATAACTCATGAACATCAATGCGCCGGCGATAGCCAAAGGTACGGTGAACATCACTACCAACGGGTCTTTGAAACTCTCGAACTGGGCGGCCAATACCAAATAAATCATCAATAAGGCCAAGATCATGGCGAACATCAAACTGGAAGAACTCTCACGGAACTCTTTCGACTCGCCGGAAAGGGCGGTACGGAAACTACCATCCAGCACCTCCGAGGCGATACGATCCATCTCGTCCAGACCATCGCCGATCGTGTATCCTTTATTCAATCCACTGGTAACCGTCGCCGATACGAAACGGTTATAGCGGTACAATTGGGGCGGCGCTACGTTTTCCGTAACCTTAACCAAGTTATCCAACTGGATCATTTCCCCATTGTTGCTACGTACATAGATCGATTTTAAATCGACAGGGGTATTTCGTTGCTGGCGGTTGATCTCGCCCAATATCTGGTATTGCTTACCATTCATATAGAAATAGCCCATACGCTGTCCGCTCAACGCATATTGCAAGGTCTGGGCGATGTTCCGGGTGCTGACACCCAATAGCGACGCCTTATCCCGGTCGATCTCGATACGTGCCTCCGGCTTGGTGAAGCGCAAGTTCACGTCCGCCATCTGGAAGACCGGGCTCTCGTTCACCTTTTGCATAAACGTGGGCAGGAACTCTTGCAGTTTATCCAAGGTCGGGGCCTGTAATACGTATTGGACAGGCATACCGCCCCGTCGTCCGCCGAAGGTGGATTGCTGCTGTACGAAGGCACGGGCCAAGGTCTCTTTGCGAACCTCTTTCGACAAGATCTCGGCGATCTCCATCTGCGAGCGTTCCCGCTCCTTGATATCGCTTAATATGAGGTTAATCGAACCTCCTCCTTCCCACGAGCGGGTCATGATGGATTGCTTCTCGGGAGCGATGGAGTCGGCTATTTGCTCGATACGATCCGCATAGTCGCGGATAAACTCGAAGGTGGCGCCTTCCGGCCCGCGCATATTCACGGAGATCATGGAACGGTCCTCCAAAGGCGATAACTCGGAACGAATGTTCTTCCAGAAGTACCCGATTGATCCGAAGAGAAGGATAACGATAGGGATCGACCATATCTTATGGTTCAGGAACGCGTTCAACGACTTGGCGTAGATCGTGTTCAATCCCTCGAAGAACGGCTCGGTCTTCCGATAGAACCAGTTTTTCTTCTCTCTCCTCTTCAATAGCTTGGTAGCCAACATCGGTGTGAACGTAAGGGCCACGAACGAGGAGATAGCGACCGAACCGGCGATCACGATACTGAACTCCTTGAACAAACGCCCCGTCATACCTTCCATAAAAACGATCGGCAAGAATACGGAGATCAGGGTGATCGTGGTAGATATCACGGCGAAGAAGATCTCTTTCGATCCTTCGATACCCGCCTCTTTCGGCGACATACCTTGCTCGATACGCACATATATATTCTCCGCCACCACGATCGCGTCGTCTACCACCAGGCCTACCGAGAGCACGACCGCCAACATCGTCAATACGTTGATGGAGAATCCGGAGATATACATCACGAAGAAAGCGCCTACCAACGATACGGGGATAACGACGACAGGAACCAGCGTGACCCGCCAGTCGCGGAGGAACAAGAAGATAATCAATACGACCAAGAGGAAAGCCTCGTAGATCGTCTGTTGTACCTCACCGATAGAGGCCCGGATAAAGCGGGTGTTGTCATACATCATCTCGATCGTGACGTCCTCCGGCAAGTCCTTTTGTAATTGCTCGATACGCTTGCAGGCCTCGTCGGCGATCTCGATATGGTTGGCTCCCGGTTGGGGGATGATAACGGTCATAACCATCGGCTCGCCGTTCTTCTTCAGCAAACTCCGCAAGTCCTCGGGGGCTACCTCCGCACGTCCGATATCGCTGAAGCGCACGATGTTGTTATTGTCTTCCTTGATAATTAAATCGTTGAATTCCTTGGCAGTATGCATCAATCCTAAGGTACGGATAGATAAGGAGATCGTATTACCCTCGATACTACCGGAGGGAAGCTCCACGTTCTCGTTATCGACAGCGTTTTTCACGTCCATCGGGGTCACTCCGTAACCTGCCATCTTGATCGGGTCCAGCCATAGGCGCATGGAATATCGTTTTTGTCCCCAGATATCCACGCCACTCACGTTCTCGATGGTCTGCAAACGCTCTTTCACCGTTAGCTCGGCGATCTCGCTCAACTCCATCAACGAGCGTTTGTTACTTCGGATGGCGATCTGCATGATCGGGGAGGCGTCGGCGTCCGCTTTCGATACCGTAGGTGGGTCGCAGTCGCGGGGAAGGTAGCGTTGGGCACGAGATACCTTGTCACGTACGTCGTTTGCCGCCGTTTCCATATCCACGGACAACTCGAACTCTACCGTGATGCGGCTGCTGCCTTGGCTACTCACGCTACTCAATGAACGGATACCCGGGATACCGTTGATATTCTGTTCTAACGGCTCGGTGATCTGGTTCATGATCACGTCGGCGTTCGCTCCGGGATAAGATACGTTGACCGAGATAATCGGCTGGTCTACGCTCGGGAACTCCCGGACGCCAAGGAACCGGTAACCGATAAAGCCGAACAGGAGGATGACCAGCATCATCACTGTCGAGAGTACGGGCCGGTTTATACTGGTTTCTGAAATATTTGCCATCGTTCTTCTCCTTATTCAGTCAAGTTGTCAATAGATACTTTCATGCTGGTACGCAATTGCATCACGCCGGACGTGATCAACGTATCGCCCACGCTCAGTCCTTGCAATACCTGTACACGGCTTTCGGTTCGTATACCGATCGTGATTTCTTGAGGCTCGGCTACGCCGTTCTTATATAAATAAACGATGTCTTTTCCCATCTCGGGGATAATGGCCTCGCTGGGGATGGCTAGGGCATCCTTGATCTCCCGCTTGCTGATCTCGACGGAGGTATAACGGCCGGGTAAGATATTCTCGCCCGGATTCGGGTAAGTGGCACGTACCTTCAAGGTGCGGGTCGTCATGTCTACCTTGCTTTCCACGGCGTAAACGGTCGCCTTATAGTTCTGCATCATGCCGCCTTTCTCCATGCGGAATAGGATTGGGGTTCCGTCATGCACCTCGGCCGCATAGCTCTCGGGTATGGAGAACTCGATTTTCAACGGGGATATCTTGGTCAACTTCGCGATTACGGAAGAGGAGGAGGTAACATACGCGCCCTCACTCACGGAGCGAAGTCCGATGATCCCGTCGAAAGGAGCCCGAAGCTCTGTCTGGGCGATATTCGCTTTGACTAGCTCGATATCCGCCATTAGTTTCTCGTATTCGGTGGCTACTTGCTCGTAGGCTTCTTGGCTGACGGCGTCTTTCTCCAGCAAGGTACGTTGGCGATAGACACGGTCCTTGGCCAAAGGGACTTGGGCTTCCAGCTTCTTTAGCTGGGCTTGCAGCGGCTTGTCATTGATTTTGGCCAACAGATCGCCCGCCTTTACGTGGGTACCTTCCGTGAAATAGATGGCTACCACCTTACCGGAGGACTCGAAAGCCAAATCCACCTCTTCGTCCGGAAGGGTACTTCCGGTACTCATGATCTTATCGGTTAATGATTGGTATTTCAATACCTCGGCATTGATGTTAAGTGTCTGGTTTCGCTGGCTCGTGCCCGGTGTGGGTACGACTGAAGCGGCATCTTGGGATGCCTTGAACTTGTTTTTCAATTGAGGGTAAGCGATCATTCCCGTTATCATCAATAAGATAGCCGCTGAAACTCCCCATTTCGCTCTCTTTGTCATCATGTTCTCGTATGGTATTTACTAAAATTTGTTACTCCAAAATATATAATCAAACGCAAGTATAGACATCCGTTACGTGAAAAGGTTTAATCAAAGATGCTATTTTTTGAGAAACATGTTCTTTACTTGACGGATCGTCTTTCTTAGTGTCGCATATTCTGCCACGTGCGTGACAATATTTTGCCATCTACGTGACAATGTTTTGCCATGCGGGTGGCAAAGTATTGCCATAAGCATGACAATGCCTTGTCATCCGGGATGACAGTCCTTTGTCAGAGGCGATGTCAAGGTATTGCCAATAGGCAAAGGAATATATTTCCATTAGACGATCACCAGTCGTAAGCCTCGAAGTAAGCGTCGAACTCCTTAGGCTTGTCCACCCCATGTTGCTTGAGGATACTCAACACGGCTCGTTGCTCGGCCGGCGATAAGGGTCGTTCGCCTTTCCGGACGCGATAGTAGGTGCGCTGGTTGAAAAAACGGATCAGGTTAAGTGAGACGGCCTGCATTTGCTTGTGAGGCAGGTTGTCCAGTATATTTATGAATCCCCGGGCGTAGCGCACCTTCTTATTCGACCGATAGTAGGGGCAATCTTTTTCCATCGCGGCGATGTGTTTGGGGCTGACGACTTGCCAAAAGGCGATATGGCTGGGTATACTTCTCTCGGCCAGTTGCCTAAGGCAAGTATCGGCTTTGGGACATTCCCGGTTGAGGCATAGAGCGTACAGGTGAGGGATGATCGTGGGATCTAGCTTTTCTTCCATATGTTTGATTTGTTTATCCTGCGAATATAGCGATTCTTATTCTATTTCCCTTCCGAATATGTGCTTGAAGCCGAAATCGGTGAAGAACTTGCGCTGTGCGCCAGTATCGGCATGGGGCTGTGCCTATATCGGTGTGGCCTTATACGTATATCGGCGTAGGGCTACACGTATACTGGCGTTGGCTTACTCAATCTGCATTTTAATGTACGCACGTACATTATATTATATGTGGAAAACGACTATTATAAATGATCGTTTAGACTAGTCGTTTTCGTGTAAAACGTGGGTGCTAAACGACAGGGTGGACTTTAATTAACACTATTATTAATATTAAATTTTTGATTTATGAACAAGAAGTTTTCTACACTTTTGACAGGTATGGCACTGCTGGGTGGTGTTATGTCTGTTAATGCGCAAGATGCTACAGTTTCTCAGCGTGTAGATCCGGAAAATGCCTTGGGTAAGGAATGGAACCTAGGTGGTTTGAAGGAAGGGGCTAATGCCGGCCTTTATCAATTGAAGGCTACAATTGAAGAGAATGGTACTGCTACTGATGTTTATCTTGCGATGGTATTGGATCGCCAAACGGGAGATTATAAACTACGTACTTACAATGCGGCAGAAGCTAAGGCTAATTTGGAAGCTACCCTATGGTGTGTTTCTGTTTCTAGTTATAATCAAGGCCAGGCTCCTATCTATGACTTCCAGAATAAGTTGTCTGGAACCATGTTGGATATAACAATGGCCGGTCATGAAAAAACTGAGGCCGGTCTGAAGGGTGCTTGGAATCCTGTTTTAGGGGGTGAGATCGCAGGTTGGGCATTCTCTCGTTCATACAAGAAATTGGAAGTGGAAAGACCTTTGTATTCTTATTTCTCAACAGACTCAATTGTTGGTTTGAAAGCATATGCTGATGGTAAAGTTCAGGTAGCTAAATGGGGTGCTAATCAAGTAGGCGGTGCAGCCGACATGTCTAATTTTACTTTGGTAGGTGCTGGCCAAATCGCATTGAGTGCTGATCAAGTAAATACGAAGTTAGGTCTTCTTCAAGATAAAAAGGCGGGTGTGCAATTGACTTTCAATCCGGATGTGAAAGGTACTAGCTTGAAGAATCCGTTCAATGAGCAAAAGTTTGTCGCAGAGGATAAGGATAACGACAAATGGCTTTTCATCAAGCAAAAGGACAAAGACGCTTATTTGAAAGTTGATACGGCTTATACGAATAAGGCAGGTGCTAAGTTCTTGGCTTACGGTTGGACAGAGAAATTAGAAGGTAAAGCTAATGCTTACAGCTCTATTGGCAGTGCAATATGTGATCAACACAAGTTTAAGTTTATCTATTCTCCGAGTGGTGATAGCTTGTACATCTATGTGAAAAAAGTTACTTGGAATAATGATGGCAAGTATTGGAATACCCATCTTTCGGAAACTGCGGTTAACGAGTATGAATTCTGGCGTGTTTCTTTGCAAGACTTGATTAAAGATGAAACTTGTATCTTGACAGTCGATCCCGAGAATGATAATACCCATATTTCTTTAGGTCTTAGCGGATGCGAGGAAAAGGGTTCATTCAAGACTTCTGTTGATGATGGCGTTTATTTCATCAAGAACAAGAAAGGACAGTATTTAGCTTCTCCGATCTACGCAGATGGAAATATCCGTTGGACAACGGTGAATGGGGATGAGCAGAGTGTCGCTCATATGCCGGCTTACCAATGGGTTGTATTGAAGAAAAATACAAGCAATGATAAAGTGAAGGCTGTGTCTCCGGTTACTATCTCTAACCGTGAATATGCGGATAATGTTATTCTAAGTGATCTTGATGGTGATGGTCAATTGGAGCAATATAAGACAGCTGTTTATTCTACTGTCCAATTAAGAAAAGCAGAGGGTGGTTCTTATATGTTTGTATATGGAAATGAGCTTCAAGCGGAGTGGGGCTCTGTTGGTGTAGACTCTTTGTTCTTCGAGAAAGTTCCGGCAGCTTCTATTTCTGATCCATATTTAGGTTACAGAAAGTTAGAGGAGGATTCTTTGTTGGTTAACAAATATACGTTTAACTACTGGCACCCATATGCTACGGATAAATACATCGCTAAATCATCAGACTCTACATTGACCGTGCTGGTCGGTAAAGATGGTTTCGTAATTGAGACATTGCCTGAGACATGGAATGCGGATAAGTCGGAGAAGACCTTTGCGACAATAGATATCCCTTATGGTTATAAGGTTAGCGAGGACGTGGCTAAGAATCGTATTAAGGGCTTGAAGACTCTTGTGAGAACGGCTTATAAGGTTTCTTATAAGGATAACAAGGGTGATCTTAGCCAATGGAAAGTGAATAAGGAGGATAAGTTCAACGTAGGTTCTTCAGCTAACGGTCATCAGCAAGATGCTACGACTTATTATGCGTTCTTCAAGGAAAACAATCATATCGGTGGAAAGCATTATTATGCGATCGTAAATGTTGTATCTAATAATACAAAATATGTATTAGGCTATAAGAAAGCTGGCGTATCCGATTATGACGGTGCCGCTACTTTGAAGGATCAAGTATTGAGCGAGACTCGTACTTCCGCTTTCGCTATCGAACCGGACAACACTCCGCTTTACCGTCGTTTCAACTCTCTCGAGCTTGAGGGTAACGAAGGCGACAAGGCTGATACTTTGCGTTTCATCGAGAAATATCGTAAAGAGTACTTGCAGGTTGAGAACAATCCTAACTTCATGAAGGAAGGTATCGACTTCTTGGGTATCTATACTCCGGAGAAGACAGAGGATGGCTTGTCATTCATCGTTGATACGGCTTGGGTAAAACGTGGTGCCGGCAACATTAAACCTCAGTATTTGATCTCTATCGAGCGTAACGATTTCGAAGGTGTTGAAGGTGTCGCTTGTACGGAGGATGATCATCACTTTACAGCGGAAGGTGAACCGACTGATAAATGGCATTGTGTTCATGCGAAACCGGCTGTTCCGGGCTTTGAAAGAGGTAAGTATTTGATTAACTTCCATGATTTCGCAGTGAAACATAATGAGGGTATTGCTGAAGCGAAGAAAGACGCCGCTTATATGTGGAAGAAATATGATCGTGCAGGTTTCGTTGAAGCTATCCGTGTAGCTGATACTCTGTATATCTTGAGAGATGAGTTCAAGAACTTACCTAATGAGAAGATCAATTTCGCTGACTTGAACAAGGCTGAGGAAGCAGCTTGGGCTGCCGCTAAGAAAGCTGGTGTAAGCAAGGAAAACTTTGTATCTTACAAATACATCTTGTCTGGTGACAACCACAAGTATGTAACTTGGTCAATGCGTTTCGTTAACAAGGAAATCGCCGCTAACGAGGTTGAGGAGGATAGAGCGTTCTTGTTTGAGTCTATGGCTGCAAATAGGGAAAGTGCGATCGCTCCTAAAAAAGCGGCTTGGTTGAAGATGCAGAATGGTTGCTTGGTATTGTCTGACGCTACTAGCTCAAGCTTTGATGAAACCGTTACAGGTGGTGATGACGCTTTGATCTTCAACGTAGAGCAGGGTGATGACATCGCTACGGACAACGAGACAATCGAGGCTGTAGAAGGCGTATCCGTGGTAGCTGGCAACGGTACTGTAACCGTTCAGGGTGCCGCTGGTAAGTCTGTAGTTATCACGAATATCTTAGGTAAGGTTGTCGCTGAGACTGTTCTTACTTCCGATAACGCTACAATCGCTGTACCTGCCGGTATCGTAGCCGTGGCCGTAGACGGTGAGGAAGCTGTTAAGGCTATCGTAAAATAAGAATTTAACAAAATAAGATAATCATACAATTCCCGTGCGGGCATCGATCCAAGTAATCCGTGACGGATGAACAGGCGGGAGTTGGATTAATATTAATACTAAAGTAATAAATTAAGAGGTCTGTAAGTACCTCCGTGAGGAGGAAGTACGGATAAAGGAACAAGAGGATGCGTCGATATAATGTACGCATCCTCTTTTGTGCTTATAGCGGGTGTTGAGGATAAATCCTGCTTCTACTTGCAAAAGAACGAGATAAGCAACGGTACGCTGATCTCAAGGATAATCCCGTGAATAATAGCCATAGGTACGATATTCTTTCCGGAATACCGGCTGATAGCCGGAAGGCAGACATCCATGGAATTGATTCCCGCCACGGATACCGGAGCGAATTTACCAAAGAAAGAGGCATACAGCGGTGCCCCGAACAAAGCCAACATTTCCCGGATGATATTAGCCAATAACGCGATAGCCCCAAGTTGCGAAGCGATCTCTATCCCTGCCGATGCCTCTTTCAGTTGTACGATAAGCAAGGAGGATAGGGAATAATAAGCGAATCCGCTTCCTACAGCCATGCAATCATATATGTTCCACGAGGTCAATAGCAAACTCGCCGCCGCAGAGAATAATAACGTACCGATGATCGTAAAGAACGGCAGTAACAAACTGGAAAACCGGATATCCTTTACCATCTTTCCTAATTCGGAGTTTGCTCCCAGGTTCAATCCTACTTGGATAACGAGGGCGTATAGCAAAAACTGCGGTAGTTTTTCGCAATATGTGGAGATGGTCGTGTTGGCGAAGGTTCCGCAAAAGATTCCCGCTGTGAAACATAAGATAACGATTAGGTTATTTTTCATTGAGACCTCCTTTCTTGATAAATAATTTATAAGCGATAAAAGATGCTACCAGACTTCCCAATACTCCGCAGATAGCTAATATGGCCGCTTGTATTCCAAACTCACCAATATTATTCAGCAAAGATTGGTTGGCTCCTATGGTAATACCGAATATGAACAACATTGCGAAAATCGTATAAGAGATGGAATGCTCCAATCCCTTGAAAGCGGGGAAATGCCGGAATAGATAACCGACGCTTATCCCCAGACCTAATAGACCTAGAATGATAAACATAAGCATATTGTATTTAGAGATGCGCAAAACATTCTTTCCCCCGGAAACGAAGCATACGAATACTCCTTCTTTTTCCGTAGAAGTTAAACTTGAGTGTAACTAAGACCTAAATGTATGTGTAAGAAGAGAATGTGGATTTAAACAAAACCGCTGAACCAATGAACATGCACGATCGTATTGCCCGAGAAAGCCTGGGTATACCATCTTTTTGAGTTGTTCAGAAGCTTTTTGTTCATCTTATTTGTATCATTATTTGATTTCCGTTACAAAGGTAGTAATAAATTGGAGATTCTAAAACTTTTCGTAGAGTGCGATATATAGGGTTCTTAGCTTGGATTCCGGATCTTTTTTGTACATTTGAAGCCTTACCCGCTATTGGGATGACTAAAACATTGTAACTATGAAAAAGAAAACAGAAAAAGAAGAGATGTATATGAAGGAATTGCAAGATCGATATATCCGTTTTGACTGGGCCATCAAACGTCTGCTTCGCCAGAAAGCGAATTTTGGGGTGTTGGAAGGCTTCCTTACCGTGTTTCTTGGTGAGAAGATCATGATTGAGGAGATATTGGAGAGTGAGGGAAACCAGCAAATGCCCGATGATAAATTCAATCGGGTGGATATCAAGGCTAAGAATACCAAGGGAGATATCATCCTTATCGAGATACAGAATACCCGCGAGCTTTATTATTTGGAACGTGTGCTCTATGGCGTGGCGAAAGCCATCACCGAGCATCTTCATTTGGGACAGGACTATTCCGGGGTGAAAAAGGTCTATTCTATCAGTATCCTTTATTTTGATATAGGCGTGGGAACCGATTATTTGTATCACGGGCAGAACCAATTTGTCGGTGTGCATACCCATGATCATTTACAGGTAAATACCAAGGAGAGGGGTACGATTGTGAAGCGTCTTCCCTCGGAGATCTTTCCTGAGTATATACTAGTCCGGGTGAATGAGTTTGATAAGGTGGCCGTAACCCCCTTGGAAGAATGGGTCCGATACTTGAAAGACGGGATCATAACATCCGGAACGACAGCACCCGGTTTGGAAGAGGCACGAGAGAAATTGCGCTATTACTCAATGTCTCCCGAGGAACGTCATGCTTATGATGAGCACCTAAATGCGATCATGATACAGAACGATGTTTTAGGTACGGCAAGATTGGAAGGTCGTGAGGAAGGTCGTGAGGAAGGCCGTGAGGAAGGCCGTATCGAACAAAATAAAGAGAATGCGCGCTCTATGAAAGCCCTAGGCTTATCCCCGGAGGTGATTCGGCAAGTGACGGGCTTATCGTTAGAGGAGATAGAACGGATATGATTAAAAGATAAGATTGGTTATGAGGAAAAGAAAGATTTTAACAGCATTGGCGACTGTCGCTATCCCTATGTTTTTGATGGCGGTGGATGAGGCGAGGTTGATGCGCTTCCCGGCTACAAATGGTTCAGAGATTGTTTTCTCGTATGCCGGGGATTTATATAAGGTCCCGGCTACAGGTGGTGAGGCACAGCGATTGACATCGTATGTGGGGTATGAGATGTTTCCCCGTTTCTCCCCGGATGGTAAGACGATCGCTTTTACGGGACAGTACGACGGTAACACGGAAGTGTACACGATGCCCTCTTCCGGCGGTGAGCCATTGCGTATCACTTACACGGCTACGAATAGCCGTGATGATTTGGGCGATCGCATGGGCCCGAATAATATCGTGATGACTTGGACACCGGACGGTAATGGTATTGTTTACCGCAACCGCATCAGTGATGGGTTCTCCGGTAAGTTATATACGGTAAATAAAGAAGGTGGCCTTTCCGAGGTGGTTCCCTTGCCCGAGGGCGGCTTTTGTAGCTATTCGCCCGATGGAAAACAATTGGCTTACAACCGGGTAATGCGTGAGTTCCGTACATGGAAATATTATAAGGGTGGTATGGCCGATGATATCTGGGTTTATAATCCGGAGAAGAAAAGTGTAGAGAATATCACGAACAATGAGGCGCAAGATATCTTTCCGATGTGGATTGGTGATGAGATCTATTTCCTTTCAGATCGGGATTACACGATGAACTTGTTTGTTTACAATACGAAGACGAAACAAACAAGTAAGGTGACGAACTTCACCGAGTACGATGTGAAATTCCCTAGCAGTTTCGGCAATACGATCGTTTTCGAAAATGGAGGCTATATTTATAAGATGGATGCCGTGTCGAAAAAAACGGAGAAAGTGAATGTAACCCTTGCCTCCGATAATGTATACGCACGTAGCGAGATCAAGGATGGCTCCAAATATATCACGAGTGCCAGCCTCTCCCCAAAAGGTGAGCGTATGGTGGTGACGGCTCGCGGCGAGGTATTCAATATTCCGGTAGATAAAGGGGTTACGAAAAATATCACCCGTACCCCGGGAGCGCACGAACGTGACGCTCAATGGTCACCGGACGGAAAGCATATAGCCTATATTTCTGACGCTACCGGCGAGACCGAGCTGTATCTCCAAGATTCCGAGGGGGGAGAGCCTATCCAGTTGACCAAGAATAACGATACGTATATCCGTACTTTCCATTGGAGTCCGGATTCTAAGAAGATTGTTTATACGGATCGTAAGAATCGTATCAATCTTTTGGACGTATCTAACAAACAGCTAACAAATGTCTCACAAAGTCTGTTAGGTGAAGCCCGCAACGTAAGTTTCTCTCCGGATAATAATTGGTTGACTTATTCCCGTGTGTCCGATAATAATTTCTCGATCGTCTATGTCTATGATATCGCAGGTAAGAAAGAATATCCTGTGACCGATAAATGGTACGAGTCTTATTCTCCGGTATTCAGTACGGATGGCAAATATTTGGTATTCACTTCTGCCCGTGATTTCAATCCTACGTATAGCCAAACGGAATGGAATCATGTATATACTAATATGGGGGGCGTATATTTGGCATTATTGTCTAAGGATACCGCTTCCCCGTTTATGGAAACGGATGCGGAGGTAGCCATTGAATCTACCCCGGCGAAAGCGGATGCCTCTAAAAAGGACGAGACAAAGAATGAGGCTTCTACTCCGGTCGTAAAGATTGATATAGAGGGTATCACGGATCGAATCGTTAAGCTCCCCTTGCCGGGATCGAATTACTACGATCTTTATTCTGATGGAACGAACGTGTATTATTTCACGAAAGGCGGTATGAAGATGTTTGACTTGAAGAAACAGAAAGAGGAAACCGTTAGCGATGCCGCTATGATAGTTGATCCGGCTGGCAAGAAAGCTGTTTTCTTTAAGGACGATCAACTATTCGTAACCGATATACCGAAAGGTAAAGCGGATTTAAGCAAGCCGGTTAATCTGGCAAATATGAAGATCACGGTAGACTATACGAAGGAATGGGCGCAAATCTTCGATGAGGCTTGGCGTGCTTTCCGGGATGGTTTCTATCTGGAGAATATGCATGGCAAGGATTGGAAGGCGATCAAGGAGAAATATGCAGTCCTCCTTCCTTACGTGAAAACACGTTTGGACTTGAATTATATTATTGGTGAGATGATCGGCGAGCTGGGAGTAGGGCATGCTTATGTGAATCCCGGTGAGGTGGAAAGCCCTAAACGGATATCGATGGGGTTGCTAGGAGCTGAGGTTTCTCGGGATAAGAGTGGTTTCTTCCGCTTGGAGAAGATCCTGCCGGGGGCTTCTTGGAGTAAGGAATTACGTTCTCCATTGACAGAACCGGGTGTTGAGGCGAAGGCCGGAGAGTATATCGTCGCTATAGACGGGGTTCCTACGAATAGCGTGAACGATATGTATAAGTTGTTGATCGGAAAAGCGAACGTTCCGACCGAGTTGTCCTTGAATAGCAAGCCTCAGTTGGCGGGAGCTCGTAAGATCGTGGTCAGTCCGTTGGCGGAAGAATATTCTTTGTATCACTATAATTGGATCCAAGATAATATCAAGAAGGTAGATAAGGCGACGAACGGTAAGGTCGGTTATATCTATATCCCGGATATGGGGCCGGAAGGCTTGAATGAGTTCTCCCGCTATTTCTATCCGCAATTGGATAAGGAAGGTTTGATTATCGATGATCGTGCGAATGGCGGTGGAAATGTCTCCCCGATGATTCTGGAACGTCTGTCTCGTGAGCCGTATCGTTTGACGATGCGCCGGGGTTCTTCTTTGATCGGGACCGTGCCGGATGCCGTACAGGTTGGCCCGAAAGTTTGCTTAATCAATAAGTATTCTGCTTCCGATGGCGATTTATTCCCGTGGGGCTTCCGTGCGCTTGGCTTAGGTAAATTGATCGGAACCCGTACTTGGGGCGGTATCATCGGTATTAGCGGCCCGCTTCCTTATATGGACGGTACGGATATCCGTGTGCCTTTCTTCACGAGCTATGATCCGAAGACGGGTAACTGGATTATCGAGAACCATGGTGTGGATCCGGATATCTTGATCGATAACGACCCCATCAAGGAATGGAACGGTGAGGATCAACAATTAGACCGTGCTATCGAGGAAGTCATGAAACAATTAAAAGAACGCAAACCGCTAGTCCCTATCCCCGCACCAAGGGACTGGAGCCATAAATAATGAGAGGCTATTTGTAGAGACGGGGCACGCCACGTCTCTACAAATAAATAGTAAACGGATTAAAAACGAGTAATCTATCTATGGAACGATTCGCAGCCATTGACTTTGAGACCGCTAATGGAAAGCGGAGCAGTATTTGCAGTATAGGTATCGCCATATTGGAGGATGACTGGGTAGTAGATAGCATTTATACCTTGGTACGTCCTACCCCTAATTTCTATACCCGTTGGACTACGGCCATACATGGATTGACTGCTGAGGATACGAATGATGCGTTATGTTTCGAGGAGGCTTGGGAAAGCATCGCCCCGAAACTAAAGGATCTCCCCCTTGTTGCCCATAACAGTCCGTTTGATGAGGGATGCCTGAAAGCCGCCCACGAGGTGTATGACTTAGCCTATCCGAAATATCCCTTCTATTGCACTTGCCGTCTCTCCCGGAAGATGTATCCTTTTCTGGTAAATCATCAGTTGCAGACAGTAGCCGCCCACTGCGGTTACGACCTTACCCGACATCATAACGCCATGGCCGACGCTTACGCCTGTGCCCATATCGCCCTTACGATGATGCGGGAAAAAGAGGTCGATAGCTTGGAGGCGCTTATGGCTTCCTGCTACTCTAGGTAACTATGGGGTGTTTTTCCCGGCTATTTTATCCTCCACGACAGCGATAGCGCCATCCCCCGTCACGTTGCAAGCGGTGCCAAAACTATCCATGGCAATATAAAGGGCGATCATTAACGCTTGCAGTGTCTCATTGAATCCCAGCATACTTTGCAAGATACCCAAAGCGGCCATAATAGCCCCTCCCGGAACCCCCGGAGCCGCTACCATCGTAATTCCCAACATCATGATAAATCCGCTGAAGTTGGAGAAGGTAATCGGTTCTCCCGCCATGATCATGATAGCCATAGCGCAAGCTACGATTTTCATAGTGCTACCTGCCAGATGGATCGTGGCGCAAAGCGGTACGGTAAAGATCGCTATATTCTCCCGTACGCCATTCTTGACAGCCTGCGCCAGTGTCACGGGAATCGTGGCGGCGGAGGATTGGGTCCCCAGAGCCGTAGCGTAGGCCGGTAACATATTCTTCAAGAGGCGGAGCGGATTCTTCCCGGCTATGGCTCCGGCTATCGTGAATTGGATCAATAACAATAATACATGTAAGACAAAGATGACTATGATAACCTTGAGGAACATCGTGATAATACTCATGACTTGTCCGCTCACGGTCATGTTCAGGAAGATACCGAAAATATGGAGCGGTAATAACGGGATGATAACCACCTCGATTAGCTTAATGATAATTTCCTTGAAATCCGTGAAAGAGTCACGCAGGGTGGTTCCCGCTATATTAGAAAGCCCTAGGCCAATCGTAAAGGATAGCAGCAGGGCTGTCATGACATCCATTAAAGGCGGCATATTTACCGTGAAGTAAGGTGTCAGCATGAAATCTTCCGGATTCTCCATCGCCGTCAATTCCGTGTTGGTCGGTAGTATGTGCGGGAATATAGCCGATCCGCTCAGGAACGTGAAGAAACCCGAGAAGACTGTTGAACCGTAAGCGATCAAGGCGGTTATCAATAATAGCTTTCCGGCTCCTTTGCCCAGATCTCCGATAGCGGGAGTCACCAGCCCCAATATGATTAGAGGGATGGAAAACGATAGGAAGTTGCCGAACAATGAATTGAAGGTTACAAAGATACGTGCGATTCCTCCCGGTAAAAACTGGCCGAACAATACGCCAGCGGCGATAGCGATAACGACTTTAGTTAACAATGATACTCTGATCTTCTTCATGGTGTTGCTTTATTTTGAAGCCAATGGCGGCCATCGTAATACTCATCAACGGACTGATCAGATTAAAGAAGCAATAAGGAAGATACGTTAGGGTCGCTACGCCTAATATCGTGGCTTGCGTCATGCCGCAGGTGTTCCACGGTACCAGCACGGACGTTACGGTTACGGAATCTTCCGTCGTACGGCTTAACAGGCGACTCTCATATCCTTTTTTCTTGTAGATATCCTTGAACATATTTCCGGTAAGGATAATGGATATGTATTGGTCGGCCGTAACGATATTCAAGAATAAACCGGAGAATACGGTAGACGCCACCATGCCGACCCTCCGTTTCATAAAGCGCAGGAATACGGACGTAAGGCTTTCCAGCATACCGCTGGCCGTCATGGAGCCGCCGAAGCACATGGCGCAGATGATCAGCCAGATCGTATTCATCATACCCGCCATACCCCGGGTAGCGACCAAGCTGTTCAATGCCTCGTTGCCCGTATCGATCTGGGTACTCCCGTAGAATGTCATGAATAATCCCTTAAACAGGGAGGAGGCATCCGCTACCGATGCTCCCGCTACCTCTTGCAATAAATGAGGCTGGAAAAAGATTGCGAACACCCCGGCCATCGCCGTCGAGATAAACAAGGTGATCAAAGACGGTACTTTTTTGGCGATTAATATACCCGTTACCACTGGTACGATCAGTAGCCAGAGCGAGATATTAAAACTTTCATTCAACGAGGCGGCGAACTCGGCTATTTGCCCGGATGCGTTCGAGGTATGCGTAAAACCCGCTATGGTAAAAATAATCAACGTGATCACCATAGACGGTATTGTCGTAAGCATCATATACCGGATATGGGAGAACAAAGGGGTATGCGTTACGGAAGAGGCTAATACCGTCGTGTCCGAGAGCGGTGAGATCTTATCCCCGAAATAAGCGCCCGAGATGATCGCCCCAGCTACCCACCCCGTAGCGAAACCTTGTGCCTCGCCGATACCCATCAAGGCGATACCGATCGTGGCGATGGTAGTCCACGAGCTACCAGTCATAACGGATACGACAGCGCAGATCACGCAACAAGAGGCCAGAAAGAAACTCGGATGGATAATTTGCATCCCATAATAAATCAAGGTCGGGACGATACCGCTGATCATCCAGCTACCGGATAAGGCGCCAATCAACAATAGGATAATTATAGCTGTGGCCACTCCCAATATGTTTTTACATATCGCCTCTTCGATATCACGCCATTTGACTTTACAGAAGATCATGGCTAAAAGGGAGGCGACCGCCGTGGTGGTAAGTAATACGACTTGGCTTCCGCCGCTTAATGCGTCGCTGCCGAAAGTGCGTATGGTTACAAACAAAAGAGCTACTAGTACGAGGATAGGCACTAGTGAAAGTAGAGGGGAGGGCATCTTCTTAAGATGATTTTCCATTGTTCATTTAGTCGCTTAAATAATAATGGTGCGAAAATACTAAAAATACTTTGAATAACGCTATGAATTATAGATTGATTTCCTTATTTCATAGTCTTTTGGACGATCTTATAACCGGTTGCCGCTATAAGAATGCTCATAAACGGGCTGACGATATTAAAGATGCAATAAGGGAAATAAGTCCAAGTAGATACGCCAAGGATTGTAGATTGTGTCATGCCGCAAGTGGTCCATGGGATCAGTACGGAGGTGACGGTGACGGAGTCTTCCGTTGTCCGGCTAAGCAGGCGGCTCTCGAATCCACGTTGCTTATATACTTCTTTAAACATTTCGCTGTTCAGGATGATGGCGATAAACTGGTCCGCCGTGCAGATATTCAAGGATAATCCGGACACGACGGTAGAGGCGACCATGCTGGTACGGCCTCGCATGAAATGCAAGAAGATACGTGTGATACTTTCTAGCATGCCGCTAGCGGACATGGCCCCGCCGAAACACATGGCGCAAATGATCAGCCAAATCGTGTTCATCATCCCGGCCATTCCCTGGGTGGAGACTAGAGAGTTCAAGGTCTCGTTGCCGGTCTGTATCTGCGTGCTGTCATAGAAAGTCATCAGCAGGCCTTTGATATAGGCGATAATCCCGCTATCGGTGATCCCGGAAATCTCCAATAAGGCGTTTGGCTGGAAAATCAAGGCGAATATTCCGGCGAGTATGGAGGAGGCGAAAAGCACCACGATCGAAGGTGTCTTCTTGGCGATCATGATTCCGGTAACGATCGGTACGATCATAAGCCAAGGCGTGATATGGAACGAGCTTTTCAAGGCTTCGGAGAAAGCGGCTATCTGGGATGCGTCTGCTGTCTCTCTCGAGAATCCGGCGATGCTGAATACGGTCAGTGTGACGATCATAGAGGGAACGGTCGTATAAAGCATATACCGGATATGTGTGAAAAGGGGTGTGTCCGTTACGGAGGCCGCCAATACCGTAGTGTCTGATAACGGCGACATCTTATCCCCGAAATAAGCGCCCGATATAATCGCTCCCGCTACCCACCCCGTACTGAAGCCTTGCGCCTCGCCAATCCCGATCAAGGCGATCCCGATGGTGGCGATGGTAGTCCACGAGCTACCCGTCATGACCGATACGATACTGCATAGCAGGCAACAGGCCACGAGGAAGAAATCCGTTTGCATGACTTGCAACCCATAATAGATCAAGGACGGCACGATCCCGCTTACCATCCAACTGCCCGATAGGGTTCCGATCAATAAAAGGATGATGACAGACGGTGCGATCCCATAGATGTTACGGGCGATTTGCCCCTCGATATCTTCCCACTTGATCTTGCAATGAAAGACGGCGATCAAAGAGCAGATCGAGGTGGCTATCAATAATACGATTTGGCTGGCTCCTCCAAGGGAATCGCCCCGGAAAATATAGATGGCTACGGCCAGCATGATGACTAATGTCACTACGGGTAGTAAAGAGATTGCGATGGAGGGTGTCCGGGGTTTTTCTGCCATGGGTTTATTCACGTCGTTTGTTATTTATCATGGATAATCCGAATAAATTCTTTATACGGACCTTCCTTGTGTTATCGATTCTAATTAATTTCACTGCAAAAATAAAAAAGGATTTGGATAGGGGGGTAACTTATGGTAGTAAATAATCGGTTAGGCTATTTATTTGTCTTTTTGGGGATGAGTATGGCGCTATATGCCCAGCGAAAGACGGAAGCGATCCGTTATGGCGATCTGGATCAGTGGGTGGTACGTAAGATCACGGAATCGGCTATTATCGGGAAGGAGACAAAGACACTTTACTGCGTTGGCCCTATGGATACGATTATCGGAAATAGACCTTTTGAGTCGAAAGTTTCGCCTTGGGGCAGTTCTAACGTGATGGCAAGGGTGAGCGGGATTACGAAAGCTAGCGTCAGTGTCTACCCCGAAAGACGGGATGAGGGGTATTGCGCACGGCTGGAGACGGGTATAGAATCGATCTCGGCGATGGGTATCATGAACGTGAAGGTGTTGGTCGGGGGATGCCTCTATCTCGGCCGTTTTCTGGAACCGGCGAAGAATTCTTCGGAGACGTGGGGACAGATCGTTTGCGGTATCCCGTTTCACCAAAAACCTACGTCCTTGTTATTCGATTATAAGGTGAAGCTCTCCGGTGATCCCAATCGTATTAAATTGAGTGGTTTTAGCAAGAGATCGGAGGTCGATGGCATTGATATGCCTTTGGTGAATCTCTTTCTTCAGAAGCGTTGGGAGGATAAGGACGGGAACATATATGCCAAGCGTATCGGTACGCTGGTGATCCGGATGGACAAAAATACGGATTGGGTAAGCGATGCCAACTTCCCAATCTTATACGGCGATATCATGGAACGTAGCGATTATAAAGAATATATGGGTTTTCAAATCGGAGAGTCTGCCCGTTATAGCTTGAACAGCAAAGGCAAGAACGTCCCTATCCAAGAAATCGGCTGGGGAACGGAGGACGATGAGGTAACCCATATGATCTTAGAGTTCTGTTCCAGTCACGGAGGCTCGTACGTAGGTTCTCCGGGAAATACCTTTTGGGTGGATAATATCCGGTTGGGATATTGAGCCTATTATTGTTTGGAAAAAACACGTACATGCTTTTGGAGACTGAATGAAATACCCCCATGCTCCGGGTTCTTTCTTTACCTGCTACGGCTGCTTCCTAGAACTTCGTGTTTATACTTGCCTCCGTCAGACCTAATGAGTGTATGAATTGTTTAATTCTGCTTAAGCAACTCCGTCAGCCTCTTGACCCCTTCCGAGGCTCCAGCCTGTATATGCTTGATATCGTTGCGATAAGTGCGTACGTCTTTTGGGTCGATCAAGTAGATCGGTTGGCCCCGGCGCACGTAGTTCAGCAAGCCGGCGGCAGGATAGACGTTTAAGGAGGTGCCGATAATCACGAAGATATCACAATCTTCCACCAGTTTGATGGAAGGCTCTATCATGGGTACCGCCTCACCAAACCATACGACGAAAGGACGTAGCTGATTTCCGTAAGGGTCTTTGTCTCCCAGATGAATATCCGGGTTCTCTGGTGATAGATCGTAGGTCGTGTCCAGGTCCCTTACGGAACATGCCTTCATCAACTCCCCATGCAGATGGATTACGTGGCTGCTATCCGCACGTTCATGTAAATTGTCGATATTCTGGGTAATGATCCGTACATCGAAATCTTTCTCCAAAGCTGCTAACCCGAGGTGACCAGCGTTAGGTTTCGTACTCAATAATTCTCTTCTGCGCTGGTTGTAGAAGTCGAGAACCAATTTCGGGTTGGCGGTGAAGCCTTCCGGCGTGGCGACATCTTCCACCCGGTATTTCTCCCATAACCCGTCCGAGTTACGGAAAGTGGAGATACCGCTTTCTGCGCTCATACCCGCTCCGGTAAGTATGACTAACTTTTTCATCTGTTACTTGCTTTTAATGTAAATGTATAGGTGTACATAATATATTTACGAAGTTACGACTTTATTTCGTAAAAAACTTTGGATGAAATAAAAAGTTCTTACAAAATGCTGTTATACGATTAAAAGCATTACTTTTGTGGCTTATAATTAGTTGAACAAAAAAAGAATGGATAAAGTAAGTTATGCGCTTGGCTTAAGTATCGGAAATAATTTCCAAAACTCAGGCATCAAGGATCTTCAGGTAGAAGATTTTGTACAGGGATTGAAAGACGTCTTAACAGAGGCAAAACCTGCTCTTAGTTATGATGAGGCAAAACAAGTGATCAATGATTATTTCATGAAGCTTCAACAAGAGAAACTGGAGATCAATAAGAAAGCCGGTGAGGAGTTCCTTTCTATCAATAAGCATAAGGCGGGTGTGGTAGAGTTGCCTAGCGGTTTGCAATATGAGGTGCTGAAGAATGGTACGGGCGCTAAACCTACGGCGAACGATAAAGTGAAATGCCACTATCACGGTACGTTAATCAACGGTCAGGTGTTTGATAGCTCCGTACAGAGAGGTGAGCCCGCCGTATTCGGTGTTTCACAGGTAATCCCGGGATGGGTAGAGGCCTTGCAGTTGATGCCGGTCGGTTCTAAATGGAGATTGTTTATCCCGTCTAACCTTGCTTATGGCGAACGTGGGGCAGGTGAGGCTATCGAGCCGAATAGTACGTTGATCTTCGACGTTGAGTTATTAGATATCGAAAAATAATATATAAGAGTTAAAGAAAAATGAAAAAGTTAAGTGTATTAGTCGCTACAGTGATTGTAGCAATGGGCGCATCTTTCACCTCTTGCGGTGATTCTCACAAGAGTGCGAGCTTGAAGACTTCTATCGATAGCGCAAGCTACGCTATTGGTATCAGTACAGGTGCCGGTTATAAGGAGAACTTAAAGACTTTGCCTGGTGGTGAGGCTAACGTAGATGATTTGATCGCTGGTTTTATCCAGGCTATCAAGGGCGATTCCTCCGCTATGAAGATGACTCCGCAAGAAGCTCAACAATATTTGCAGACCTATTTCGTAGAGGCTCAGGCTCGCGAGGCCCAGAAGACAAAAGAAGAGGGCGAGAAGTTCTTGGCCGAGAATAAGACAAAAGAAGGTGTTATCACGACTGAGAGCGGCTTACAATATAAGGTAGAGAAAGAAGGTACAGGTGCGAAGCCGACCGCTACTGATAAGGTAAAAGTTCATTATACCGGAACGCTGTTGGACGGTACTAAGTTTGATAGCTCTGTGGATCGTGGCGAGCCGGCTGAGTTCGGTGTTGGCCAAGTAATCAAGGGTTGGACTGAGGGCTTGCAGATTATGCCGGTTGGTTCTAAATATATCTTTTGGATCCCGGCTGAGTTGGCTTATGGCGAACGTGGCGCAGGACAAGACATCAAACCGAACAGTGTGTTGAAGTTCGAGGTTGAGTTGCTTGACATCATAAAAGAATAAGTAGCGAAAAAATAGAAACAGAACGTTTGTAAGATAATAAGCGGGCAAATTATGCTAAAAAGCATTTTTTGCCCGCTTTTATTATTTATTGATTACTTTTTTCTTTCACAATGATATGGGATTCAAATTTATTATATACTTTTGATACATTAAATCTGAATGCATATAATAAAGCGAATTTAAAATGGAGAAGATAGACAAACTGGACCGGCAGATATTGAACATTATTTCAAAGAATGCTAGGATTCCTTTTAAAGATGTTGCCGAGGAGTGCGGCGTATCTCGTGCAGCTATTCATCAGCGGGTTCAACGCATGATTGATATGAATGTGATCGTTGGCTCAGGGTATCACATCAATCCTAAAATATTAGGGTATAATACATGTACCTATATCGGCGTGAAACTGGAGCGTGGATCTATGTACAAGGATGTTGTCCCGGAATTCGAGAAAATACCCGAAGTGGTAGAATGCCATTTCACTACGGGGCCGTATACGATGCTGATCAAGCTGTATGCCCGTGATAACGAGCATTTGATGGAACTTTTGAACTCCAAGATTCAAGAGATACCGGGTGTTACGGCTACAGAGACTTTGATTTCTTTACGCCAAAGTGTTAAACGTGAGATTCCTATCTGTAATATCAATGAATAAGACGAAGAATTATACATGAGCCCGGCCTATTCCAGTGCCGGGTTTTTTGGTTTGTGAGGTTCTATGAGTAAATATATTGCAATATTCGTTTTCGTATTCAGTTTGTTTTCTTTGGGAGTACATGCGGGGGAAAGTTTTCGTTTTCGGGTGTATTTGAAAGATAAAGGGGATTCCGGTTATACGCTGGATAACCCGGAGGAATATCTTTCCAAGGAGTCTCTCGAGCGACGGAACCGGCAAGGTATATCGGTGTCGGAATCGGATTTGCCGATCGCTCAAGCTTATCTGGATACCTTGTCCGCCAATGGAGGAAAACCGGTGCTGGAGAGTAAATGGTTCTCTACGGTCGTGGTGTCCAGTCCGGATAGCTTGGTCGCTGAGCGTCTCTTGCGCCTCCCGATCGTGGATTCCGTGAAATGGGTCTGGAAAGGTGACGAGGAAATCGATATTCCTAGGGAGGAGAATGATACGACACGGTTTATGCCAATAGATAAACCGGAGAAATCGCCTTACGGTTATGCCGAGGAGCAGATCAAGATGCTGAACGGTATCAAATTGCATGAGGCGGGCTTTAAGGGTAAGGGTATGCGTGTGGCCGTGGTCGATGCCGGTTTCATGAACGTGGATCGGATCAGCGTATTTGATTCCTTGCGGTTATTAGGAACGCATAACGTGGTTTTCCCCGGCCGAAGCGTTTTCATCGGGGATGATCATGGGACGAAGGTCTTATCTTGCTTGGCCGCTGATGCGCCGGGTTTGATGGTCGGTACGGCTCCCCAAGCCGAATATTGGCTGATAAAGAGCGAGGAAAGCCGTTCGGAGTTTCCCATCGAGGAGGATTATTGGACGGCAGCTATGGAATTTGCCGATAGCGTGGGAGTGGATGTGGTCTCTTCTTCGTTGGGGTATTTCTCTTTTGATGTAGAGGCCCTGAACTATCATCAAGATCAATTGGACGGGAAGACTTCCTTGATCAGTCGTGCCGCTAAGATGGCTTCATCAAAAGGGATCTTGTTGTTTAGTAGCGCCGGCAACGAGGGGGGCGGTAGCTGGGGAAAGATAACCTTTCCTGCGGATGCCCCGGATATATTGACAGTGGGTGCTATCACGGATCGTAAGAAGAAAAGTAATTTCAGTTCTGTCGGCTTTACGGCGGATTACCGAGTGAAGCCGGATGTGGTTGCCTTGGGTACGGGCTGTTGCGTGATAGATCCTACGGGGAATATCCGTTACGCGAACGGTACCTCTTTCGCTACGCCGATCTTAGCGGGGTTGGGTGTTTGTCTATGGCAAGCGTTTCCCGGTCTGACGAATAAGGATATAATCTCTCTTTTGCAGCGTTTCGGCAGTAAGTTTGAGCAACCGGACGCTGAGTTGGGATATGGCATCCCGGATGTGTACAAAGCTTATAAACAAGAGCGTAAATATGCGGCCGAATCTAAATAACTTATCGGGTGAGAAAGAGGCTTTATCTTTGTTAGAGCTGAATACTCGCATACGGGGTGCGCTGTCGAGGGCTTTCCCGGAGACTTGCTGGGTGCGTGCGGAGATGAGCGATGTGCGGGTGAATACCGCTTCCGGCCATTGCTACCTGGAGTTCGTGGAGAAGAATTTGCGGACCGGGCAGATGGTCGCCAAGGTGCGAGGCTCTATCTGGGCGAAGACATTCCGTATGTTGAGGCCCTATTTCGAGATGGAGACTGGTCAGCTGTTCGCCTCAGGCTTGAAGGTGCTGGTAAAGGTATCGGTCGAGTTTCACGAGCTATATGGATTGAGTCTTACGGTATTGGATATAGATCCCGCCTATACGTTAGGCGATATGGTGCGCAAGCGTATGGAGATCATCCGCCAATTGCAGGAGGAGGGCGTCTTTACGCTGAACAAGGAATTGCCTTTCCCTAAGCTTCCTAAGCGGATCGCCCTCATTACCTCTCCGACGGCCGCCGGTTATGAGGATTTCATGAATCAACTGATACATAATAAGGCGGGATACCCGTTTTATGTGAAGCTATTCCCCGCCTTGATGCAGGGAGATCGGACGGAGGCTTCTGTTATAGCCGCTTTGGACAAGATTTATCAACACCAAGATCTCTTCGATGTGGTCGTGATGATCCGGGGAGGCGGGGCAACTTCCGACTTGAACAGCTTCGACTCCTATCTGTTGGCGGCGAATTGTGCGCAATTCCCTTTGCCGATTATCACGGGCATCGGACACGAGCGGGATGATACGGTCGTGGATCTGGTAGCGCATACCCGGATGAAGACACCGACCGCTGTCGCTGAGTTCCTGATTTCCAGGATGGACAGCGTTGCCGAGGAGTTGGAAGCGTTGCGGCAAGCAGTCCGTTTATCGACGATGGATATCCTATCCCGCCGGAAGAACGAGTTGCAGTTGCTCGCCACCCGTTTCCCTTCTGTCGTGACCAACCGGATCGAGCGGAATCGTTCGGGACTGCAGACGATCGCAAGTCGTTTGCCTGCGATGGCATCGGGCTTGTTATCCCGCCGCCAGTCGCTGCTTGAGAATACGGAGCTGCGTTTACGGAACGGCGTTACTTCCAGTCTCTCCGAAGGTGCACGTTTCATCCAGCTTACGGAGCAGTTCATCAAGATGGCTTCTCCCGATTATATCTTGAAGCGAGGTTATAGCCTGACCCTGAAAGAGGGCAAGATCATCAAACATGCCTCCGATCTGCGAGTCGGCGATAAACTGACGACTCGCTTTATCGATAGCGAAATAAACGTCATAGTTGACGGTTTAGTTGACAGTTGACAAGTGACAGTTGACAGTTGTTTTGCGCATGTATGAACTGTCAACTGTCACTTATCAACTATCAACTAACCTGTCAACTGTCAACTATCAACTGTCAATTAACGAAATATGGCAAAGAAAGAAGAAACTTATAACGAGGCGATCGAGAAGCTACGTAAGATCGTGGCAGAGATCGAGCATGGAGACTTGGATGTCGATATCCTCTCCGAGAAGGTAAAGGAGGCCACCCGCCTGATCAAGCTCTGCAAGGAGAAGCTCTATAAAGTGGACGAGGAGGTTAAAAAAGTATTGGAGGAACTGGAGTGATGGATCGATATGTCTTGATTGTCGCCGGAGGAAAGGGGCTTCGTATGGGCGGAGATCTGCCGAAACAATTTATCCCGATGCAGGGGAAACCGCTGTTGATGCACACGTTGGAGGTCTTTCACCGTTGGGACGCTTCCGCAAGGATCATCCTTGTGCTTCCGGAGGATCATCAGCCCTATTGGAAGATGCTTTGCGAGGAAATCGGCTGCAAGGTGCCCCATGCGATCGTGAAGGGGGGAACGACTCGCTTCTTCTCTGTCAAGAACGGATTGGATTGGCTCTTGGCGGAGCGGCATCGGGAGGGAATGGAGGATAGTGATTTGAGCTTGGTCGCCGTACACGATGGTGTCCGTCCTTTCGTCTCTCCGGAGGTGATCGGTGCCTGCTTCGAGAAGGCAGCTACCGCAGGAGCCGTGATCCCGGTCGTCCCGATGATCGATTCCCTGCGGGAGGTGGACGCGAACGGAAGTCATCCAGTAGATCGTTCCCGCTATATGGCCGTGCAGACCCCGCAGGTCTTCCACTTGGCACTCTTGGCAAAGGCCTACGAGCAACCCTATTCGTCCCTCTTTACGGACGACGCCTCCGTGGTAGAGGCGATGGGCCATGCGATCGATACGGTGCCCGGCGATCGGGAGAATATCAAGATCACCACCCCCTTTGATCTCTTGATTGCGGAAGCGATCGGGTTCCGAACGTAGGGGGGCGGATCACTGTGAGGAAGGGACTCTGAAAATTCATAATTCACAATTCATAATTCACAATTTTTTGCCTACTTTTGTTCATCAGTCACATCAAACACGGCGTATCATGAGTCAGACACTCTATCCCATCGGCATACAGAACTTCGAGAGCCTTCGCAAGGACGGTTATCTTTATATTGATAAGACGGCTTTGGTTTACCAATTAGCGAATACCGGACGCTATTATTTCCTGAGCCGTCCCCGCCGCTTCGGGAAGAGCTTGTTGCTTTCCACATTGGAGGCCTATTTCCAAGGGAAGAGAGAGTTGTTCGAGGGATTGGCGATCGAGCGGTTGGAGAAGGAGTGGGCTGAACATCCCGTGCTGCATCTTGATCTGAATATTGCGCGATACGCTTCCACGACAGATCTGGAAGACCTTTTGAACCGCAACCTCGTCGCATGGGAAAAACTTTATGAGGCGGATCCTGCGGAAAGAAGTCTGCCTTTACGCTTCGCCGGAGTGATCGATCGGGCTTACCGAAAGACCGGCCAGCGTGTCGTGATCTTGATTGATGAATACGACAAGCCCTTGTTGCAGAACTTGCACGACGAGGAGATGCAAACGCGACTACGAGACATGCTCAAGCCCTTTTATGGCGTATTGAAGACGATGGATCGGGCCATCCGCTTCGCCCTGCTGACCGGTGTGACCAAGTTCGGCAAGGTGAGCGTGTTCAGCGACCTCAACAATCTCCGGGACATTTCGATGCTCAATCAGTATATCGAGATTTGTGGCATTTCCGAACAAGAGATCCACACCTATATGGAAGAGGAATTGAAGGCGTTGGCCAACACGCAGGGCATGACTTATGAGGAGACCTGCCGGAAACTCAAACGATGTTATGACGGATACCATTTTACCGCTAATTCCGAGGGCTTATACAATCCCTTCAGCCTGCTGAACACCTTTGCCAACAAGGAGTTTGGAGACTACTGGTTCGAGACCGGTACGCCCTCCTACCTTGTGGAACTGCTCAAACGCACGCATTATGATTTGTATGAGATGGCCAACAACGAGACCGACGCCGACACGCTCAACAGCATCGACGCCGCCTCGAACAATCCCATACCGGTCATCTACCAAAGCGGATACCTGACCATCAAGGACTATGAGCCCCGCTTTGGTATCTATAAATTGGGCTTTCCCAACCAAGAGGTGGAGGAAGGGTTCGTCAAGTATCTTTTACCTTTTTATGCTAACATACAGGCTCAAAAGACTCCTTTCGAGATCGGACGATTCGTTAGGGAGGTGGAGAGTGGCGACTACGACGCCTTCTTCCGCCGTCTGCAAAGCTTCTTCGCAGATACTTCCTACGAGGCGATCATCGGCCGGAACCCGGAACGGGATACGGAACTGCATTACCGAAACGTGCTCTTCATCGTCTTCCGTCTTGTCGGGCTATACACACAAGTGGAGTACCACACCGCGAACGGGCGTATCGACCTCGTCTTGCAGACCGACCAATACATCTATATCATGGAGTTCAAGCTGAACGGCACCGCCGAGGAGGCCTTGCGGCAGATCGAGGAGAAAGGCTACGCCCTTCCCTTCGCCCATGATGAGCGCGAGCTTTTCAAGATCGGCGTGAACTTCTCTGCGGCAACAAGGAATATCGAGCGGTGGCTGGTAGGTTGAATAAAGAGAACGGAAAGGATACTTTAGTGTGATTCGTCACAGAGCCTTACTTTTTCAAAGAAGTATATCTTCTCCGCCGGAGAGGATATACTTCAAGTGGCATCGCAGTATATCTTCTCTGAAAAAGGGCTTCTCATGTGAGTAACTAATCACTCCCCAACTCGTAAGTTATTCACTTGGCAAACCACAAGTTGTTCATTTGACAAGCCCTAAGTAGAGGGTTTATATCTGGTGCGATCGACAAAATATCAAAATGACACTTTGTAATCTAAACCTCCGGAGAATCGATTATTTCGGGGCAAAGTACGGCTTGTTCTCAAAAACGAGAAAGTTTTTTTACAATGTTCTATCTGACAGTGTATTGTTGTTTTTCGCCGGTTTATTCTAGCGAAGAATATCGCCTCAGTAGGCCTTCGGCGGACAAACAACAGGCTTTTGATCCGAATGCAATAGGTTTTTCACCCGAAAACAACTGGTTTTTTGGTCGGAAACACCACGGATCGCAGTCGAAAGGAGCTAACAACGCCGTCGTAAACACCTTACTCTTGGATCATAAACGCCTTACAATGCCCATTCACACACCGAGAAAAAGGGGAAACAGGCTGTTTTTGTCTCCTTTTCCGCTCTATTTTCGCATTTCTGAAAAAGAGGGTTGTTAGATAAAGGCCTCCATTTCTTATAAAACGATGGAAAGAAGTCTGTTTTAGTGACATCCGGGATTTGGTGATTTCCGTCTTCATGCGGTTCCTTTAGAGTAAGTCGTACTATTATGGCGAGAGATCTGGCATTATTCCTATCCATTTATTTGGTGTGGATGATATATATATTTATAGAGTTAATTTTAAATTTTAGTATAGTTATGAAAAAGAAAATCTTAAAATTTACAGCATTAATCGGTTTGATTATTTTTGCTTTGTGTGCAGACATGTCTGCAGATAATACGGATGATAGTGCATGTCCCGATGATGGTGGTGTTGTAATCACTTGTGGAAGATACGAAGGTGCTTGCTGGGCATTGGATTGGATAAGTCCAATTATTTATATCCATTGCTATTTTTCTGGCATGCAAAAAGATCATTGTATTCCTGATTAAGATTATGAACTATAAGGATATTGCTCGTCTTTTCACCTTGTCGATCTTGTTTCTCCTTCTTTCTTGCCATAGAGAGAAGGGGGGAGAAGATCAAGCCCTGGAAACTATCTCGGTAGACTTGAATATGAGGAACCACGTATATTCAAGTGAGTTGTTTGCGGACATTCAAGTTATTCCGTTGGAAACTACTCCGGAATCGTTAATTCGTCAGATCACTCAGATCAAATATTTTGAGGAACGCTTTTACATCCATGATTATTCAAGATCCTGCCTTTTGGTTTTTGATTCAAAAGGACATTTTTTGTTTGCCCTCAATGAAAAAGGAAATGCTCCTGGCCAGTATTTGAATCTGACAGATTTCGAAATCGACAAGATTCACAAGAATATCGTGATTCTTTGTGCCGTTAGTAATTCATTGTATTTTTATGATTTGGAGGGAAAGTTTATTAAGAATCAAAAACTACCAAATATTATTGGTGCATATAACTCCTTCCAATTCCAAAATGAAGATACGATTGCGTTTTTTACTTACGATTATAATAGTCGTTTAAAATTCTATTCTTTGTCTGAAGGAAAAATTTTCCGGGAAGAGTATCCGGAGGACCGAAAAGATATATTTTGTAGGGGAGTATTTCCTTTTCCGAATGCTTTTCGTCGGGCTTTAATCGGTACGGTCTATTCTTTGTCTGATGCATGTATCTCGGAACTTTACCGATGGGATTTTGGAGATTTGAATAACGATCTTGCGCAGTTAGATTTTCGTCCCAACATGAACCGACAAGAGCAAATTCAATATGTGCGAGATGCCTATTCCTCCAAAAGCGTTAATTACGTAATAGATCAGCAAGGACAGAACAGCAGATATCGATATGCGATGGTTGTACGAAAAGACAAATATCTACACCTGTTTTATGATCGGAGAAAAAATGTATTACTTCAATTCGAGCATACGCAGGAAGGACTTGGACTCTTTCCTATTTATTTCGGAGAAGAATTTATGCTTTGTACGCCAGAAGGAGGCCTTCCTGTTGATGAATTATTTCCTGAGAAATTGAGAAATGAGGAACAGCAGAGAATGATTCAATCTCTCTCAGATGAGGAAAATCCGATATTAATTCAATATGATTTTAAAAAATGAAAATTAATGAAAATACTATATCTGTTTTCTTACTTGGAATATTGATAGGTATAGTTTTTGTCCGGTATGTGAATTATTTCAAGAAACCGATTCAAGATATAGATATAGACAATTTTGAATATGAAAAAGAAAGTCTATATACAATTAAAAGAGAAGAACTAAAAAATAACTATTATCAATGTCTTGATCAAAAAGTATATTGGGGTACGGATTCCTTACAGACTTCAACATTAAGGGAGTTGTGTAGTGATGAAAAATTGTTTTTTTGTTTTTCTGAGACTGCTTGTCCTCCTTGTATAGAAACTGTTATTGATATGCTAAACGGTGCATTTTCTAAGGAGGAAATAGATAAAAGGGTGATTTTTGTATCACCGGATTATCCCATTCGTTTAAGGAATGACTGTTATGGAAGAAAACTATTGAATCTGCAAAATAAGATATTTGGACTTCCTTTGGAAAGACAGGAATCTTTTCCTCCATTTTTGTTTGTTTTGGATAATAAGTTACGTGTTAAATATCTGCATATATATAATAAAGTTTTTCCACAATTAACCTCCATTTATTTGGAGGAGATAAAATTTAGTGATTAGAAATCCTCGTTCCCTACATAGACTTGGAAGACCTTTCTGACTAGGTCATTTTTGGCATTTGCTAATCACACTTGAATGTTCGTAAGCTTTGGAGATTCGCTTTATCATAGCGAGAAGTCCGGCATTTTGTGTATTTTCGCGGGAGAAGAATCATCAAGCTAATATCGTGCGCCTATGCTGGACCTTGATAAACGATCGATTACCTATTTGCCGGGAGTAGGACCCAAGAAGGCGGATATCCTGCAAAAGGAAGCGGGGATATCGTCGTATGAGGACTTGCTCTTTTATTTTCCTTATAAATATATAGATCGCAGCCGGTTTTATAAAGTAGCGGAGATCAGTGGGAATATGCCTTATATCCAGTTGAAAGGCCAGATTCTCTATTTCGATACGCTAGGCGAGGGGCGGAGTAAACGGCTGGTCGGTAAGTTCTCGGATGGTACGGGCACGATCGATTTGGTCTGGTTCAAGGGCTTGAATTATGTGACAGATAAGTATCGTCCCAATACCGAGTATATAGTTTTCGGAAAGCCTACAGAGTTCGGGCATACCTATAACATACCGCATCCGGATATCGACTCAATGGAGCAAGCTGATCAAGTGGCGAATGGCTTGACTCCTTTCTATAATACCTCGGAGAAAATGAAGAAATCTTTCTTGAATTCCCGGGCGATCCAGAACCTCCAATATACGTTGTTAAGCTGGCTGAACTGGGAACTTCCGGAGACGCTTTCCCCCGATGTATTGAAACGGATCCATATGATGTCTATGACAGAGGCGATGCGGAATATCCATTTCCCGGAATCTGCCGCTAAGTTGCGTGACGCCCAGTTACGTTTGAAGTTTGACGAACTTTTCTTCATACAATTAAATATATTACGCACTGCTAGTGTTCGGAAACTGAAACTAAAAGGGATCGTATTCCCTACGGTCGGCCATTATTTCAATACGTTCTATAAAGAGTATCTTCCTTTTGAGTTGACGAACGCCCAGAAGCGGGTAGTCCGTGAGATCCGGATCGATATGGGTAGTGGGCGGCAGATGAATCGCCTGCTGCAAGGTGATGTGGGGAGTGGCAAGACTTTGGTAGGCTTATTGTCTATGCTATTGGCGATAGATAATCATTGCCAAGCTTGTATGATGGCTCCTACCGAGATATTGGCGACCCAGCATTATGCGACGATCATGGGATTCCTGAAAGATATGGACGTTAAGGTTGCTCTTTTGACCGGATCTACCAAGAAGAAAGAGCGGAATAAGATATTACCGGCTATCGCCAGTGGTGAGATCCAGATCGTGATCGGGACGCACGCACTGATTGAGGAAACGGTGGTTTTCTCTTCGTTGGGATTAGCGATTATCGATGAGCAGCACCGTTTTGGTGTGGAGCAACGCTCACGCCTTTGGACAAAGAACGCGATCGTGCCGCATGTGTTGGTGATGACGGCTACCCCGATTCCCCGTACTTTGGCGATGACTTTGTATGGGGATCTGGATGTATCGGTGATTGATGAGTTACCTCCGGGACGTAAACCGATACAAACGCTTCATCGCTATGATAATAAAAAGGCGCAATTGTATGAGTTCCTTCGGAAAGAGATACAAAAGGGGCGTCAGGTTTATGTGGTATATCCCTTGATTGAAGGAAATGAGAAACTGGATTATAAAGACTTAGAGGCCGGTTTTGAGACGTTCAAGGAGGTCTTCCCTGAATATAAGGTGTGTATGGTACATGGCCGCATGAAAGCGGCGGATAAGGATACCGAGATGCAGAAGTTTATCTCCGGCGAGGCGCAAATCTTGATGGCTACTACGGTTATAGAGGTTGGTGTGAACGTGCCGAACGCATCCGTCATGGTGATCGAGAGTGCTGAACGTTTCGGCCTCTCTCAACTTCATCAGCTTCGTGGCCGGGTAGGACGTGGTGCTGAACAATCTTATTGTATCTTGGTCTCTTCCTATAAACTAAGTAATGACACTCGTAAGCGACTGGAGATTATGGTGAACAGTACGAATGGCTTTGAGATCGCTGAGGCGGATCTCCGTCTCCGGGGACATGGAGATCTGGAAGGTACCCGGCAAAGTGGCGAGGGGATAGACCTTAAAATAGCGGACTTGGCGGTCGATGGACAAATACTTCAGTATGCGCGGGATATCGCTCAAGGAGTTCTTGACGAAGACCCCGAATTATTGTCCGAACAGCACCGGATATTGAGTGAAAGGCTCAAAACTCTTTTTGCGAAGAAGATAAATTGGGGAATGATTAGCTAATATGTTGTGAAACATATTTTTTTGTAAGATATTGATTTGTAATTTGTTTGTTATACTATCTTACGCCCCTTTAGGCTTATTATAGAAAATTTTCGTTAATCAGTTTTGTTAGTTTGTTCAAATTTCCGAACTTTGACAAGTTGATAATCAGGCTGGATGCCGGATATTGCTGTTTTATCCAGAATTATAAGAATGAAAGTTATCATAAAATGAGTATAAAGACATTTCTATTCATTTGTTGTGCCGCTGTGATGGTATCGACTGCAAATGCGGAGAACCCGGTAAAACCGGAAACTCCGGAGACTCCCAATCATCCAACCCACAAGCTTATGGACAAGCGTGTATCTGAGTTAATGGCCGACCGTGTTGGCTTTAAGAAAGATATGGCTTTGAAGGAGCTTGCGGAGATTAATGAGAAAGCGGAGTTGGAGGCAAGAGAGAACTTGATGTTTCCTGCCGATGAATTATATGGCGAGTGGACAAATGAATGGGTGAATCCTTTCCGGGGTAAGAAGGTTGATCTTCCGGATTCTTGCGTAATCGATTGTTCTACTTTTGTCTTGCCTATGGACTCTATGACAAGGGTCACTTCAAAGTATGGCCCTCGCCGCAGACGGATGCATAAGGGGATCGACTTGAAAGTGCAAATTGGCGATACGATCCGTGCGGCGTTTGACGGTAAGGTGCGTATCAAGAATTTCGAGCGTAGGGGATATGGTTATTATCTTGTGATTCGTCATCCGAATGGTTTAGAGACTGTATATGGTCATTTATCTAAATTTTTAGTAGGTGTGAACGATATCGTACGGGCAGGCGATCCGATCGCTTTAGGGGGAAATACAGGACGCTCTACGGGGTCTCATTTGCATTTTGAGACTCGTTTCCTTGGACAGGCTATTAACCCGGCTGATATTATTGACTTCGATAACTCAATACCTCATCAGGATCAATATGTGTTTCGTAATGTTAAGATTAATGGGCGTAAGAGCAATATCTATACATCTTCCAATAGTCAGATGGTGTACCATCGTGTAAAATCCGGTGATACCTTAGGTAAAATCGCACGTATATATGGTACGACAGTGAATGAGCTTTGTCGTTTAAATGGATTGAAATCTACTTCTATGTTACGTATCGGCCAGTCCATTCGTTGTAGTGCCGACGAAACTGCTGTTAAAGCGACTCCAAAAGCTCAAACTCAAAAGAAATCTGCTACTTCCGGATCTTCTGAGAAAATCACAGTACAGGCAAGTTCTTCCGCTACTGCTTCTTTAGGAGAAAACACGAATACAATGAATGATACGGAGGCTACTCCGGTTTATCATCGTATTAAATCCGGTGATACGCTTGGTGCTATCGCTAAAAGATACGGTACTTCTGTTAGTAAGCTTTGCGAATTGAACGGTATCACAAAGACTACCGTGTTGCGTTTAGGACGTTCATTACGCTGTTCATAACGATGTATAAGATGTTAGAAAACGAAAAGGAGCCGCTTATCAAGTGGCTCCTTTTCGTTGTGACCTCTTTTCATTTATTTTATTAGCTTTTGTTGTCTTGAATATTCGGGAACATCTACGTCTTTTTTCCTATATTCGCGGGTATAATCTAGGATCATATGCCAAATACAAAGGAACAATTCGAGCAAGTGATCTCCCTGTGTCGGGATTTGTTCGAGAAGAAGTTGAAAGATTACGGGCCCTCATGGAGGATTATGCGCCCTCAATCGGTTACCGACCAGCTGTTTATTAAGGCGAACCGTATCCGTAGCTTAGAGATCAAGGGGATGAGTATGATAGACGAGGGAATCCGTCCGGAGTTTATCGCCATCGTTAATTATGGCGTGATCGGTTTGATCCAGTTGGCGTTGGGATTTGCTGATACGACCGATATCACGATAGAAAAAGCCTTGGAATTATACGATAAATACATCACGGAGACGAAGGAACTGATGTATGCCAAAAATCATGACTATGATGAAGCGTGGCGCAGCATGCGTATCAGCTCGTACACGGATCTTATCTTGATGAAAATTTATCGGACCAAGCAAATCGAGAGTCATGGCGGTAAGACACTCGTCTCCGAGGGGGTGGACGCTAACTATATGGATATGATCAATTATGCCCTCTTCGGCTTGATTAAGCTGGAGTTTGGCGAGGAGTGAGCAACATGAAATATAAGGAAACCGTAAAGAAAGTGATCGCAGAGGCTTGCCGTCTGTTATTGGGAGTTGTCTTTATCTTCTCTGGGACAGTGAAGGCTGTTGATCCCATGGGAGGGGCCATTAAGATTGGCGACTATCTGACTTCCTTTGGGTTGGGTAAGCTGCAACCTTTTACGGTATTGATCTCCTTCAACCTGTCCGCTCTGGAATTCATGCTGGGTGTCTGTATGCTATTGGGGGTGTACCGGCGGTATACGACTTTCTTGACCTTGCTGATGATGTCTTTCATGACACCGCTGACGCTGTATCTGGCGATCTTCAATCCCGTATCGGATTGCGGTTGTTTCGGGGATGCCTTGGTGATTAGTAATTGGCAGACCTTCTATAAGAATGTCGTACTTTTGGCCGCCGCTATTTACGTGTTCATCCATAATCAACGGCTTTTACAAAGCTATACCTACCATGTCTATTGGTTCGTGGCTTTGTGGGCATATGTCTTCGCTATCGGTTTCGCTTACCGGAATTATAATCATTTGCCGATATTGGATTTCCGTCCTTACAAGTTGGGTGCGAATATCCCCGCTTTGATGTCGATACCGGAAGGTGCGCCCGAGGATGAGTATGCGTATTCTTTCATTTACGAGAAGGAGGGCGTACAGAAAGAATTTTCTTTGGAGAACGCTCCAGCTGGTGATAGCACGTGGACTTTCGTGGATTCAAAGACCGAACTGATCAAACAAGGATATATTCCCCCCGCTACCACGTTCCATATCTATAATGAGAATGACGCAGACGTGACCGACGAGTTGCTGAACGATCCGAAAGGTCTCTTCCTTTTGATCGCTCCCCGTTTGGAGAATGCGGATGATGAGCGTATCGACGAGATTAATAATGTATACGATTACGCCTTGGAGAATGGCTTGGGCTTTTATTGCGTGACGGGTTCTTCCGCCGAGGTTATCGCCACGTGGAGCGATAATACCGGAGCCGAGTATCCGTTCCTGATGGCCGATGATGTCCTTTTGAAAACGATCATTCGCTCCAATCCGGGATTGGTCTTGCTAAAAAGAGGTACGATTTTGATGAAGTGGCATTATAACGATATCCCGCAGGAGGAAGAGCTGAAAACGATCGTAAACGGTTATCTGGAAGGAAATACCGACTGGAAAGCGAAAGAAGATGCTCGGCTAATAACCAACCTATTAAGTTTTACCGTACCTTTGTTGCTGGTTTGGGGATACGATGCCTTGCGCAATCGCCGTCGCCGGAGAGGAAAAGAATCTGAATAGAGATCTATTTGTATTACATATTTAAATTATTAAGTTATGAGAAAGAATATTGTTGCAGGAAACTGGAAAATGAACACTACTCTTGCTGAAGGTCTTGCTTTGGCTAAAGGTTTGGACGAGGCTTTGAAGGGTAAGACTCCGAATTGCGATGTGATTATCGGTACTCCGTTCACTCACTTGGCAAGCGTTGCCGCAGCTATCGATACGAACAAGATCGGTGTTGCCGCTGAGAACTGCGCTGATAAGGAAAAAGGTGCTTATACAGGTGAGGTTTCTGCTGCTATGGTAGCCTCTACTGGCGCTAAATATGTGATTTTAGGCCACTCTGAGAGACGTGCTTATTATCATGAGACTCCGGAGATCTTGAAGACGAAGGTTGAGTTGGCTTTGGCTAACGGTTTGACTCCTATCTTCTGTATCGGTGAGGTTTTGGAAGAGAGAGAAGCCGGTAAGCACTTCGAGGTAGTAGACGCTCAGGTTGCTGGTTCTTTGTTCGACCTTTCCGCTGAGGATTTCGGTAAGATCATCTTGGCTTACGAGCCGGTATGGGCTATTGGTACAGGAAAGACTGCTTCTGCTGAGCAAGCTGAGGAGATCCACGCTCACATCCGCGCTACTTTGGCTGCTAAATATGGCAATGAGGTAGCTGATAATTGCACGATCCTTTACGGTGGTAGCTGCAACGCTGGCAACGCTAAGGAATTGTTCGCTAAACCGAATGTAGACGGTGGTTTGATCGGTGGTGCTTCTTTGGCCGTTGACAAATTCATGCCGATTATCGAGGCTTTTTAATTAATTCATAATAAGAAGGTATCTTTCCTCTCAATGAATGGGGGGAAGATACTCTTTTTAATATTCTATCTATGAAAAGAATTCCTTGTATCTTATTGCTATTCGCTTTTATGATGGCCGGTACTTCATCTTTATTCGCTCAGACGGCGTTGGAAGGTGAGCGTTCAACCATATTCGATGCGTTGCAGAGATCCGGTTTGGGAAAAGGCGAGGTCGTTATCAATCAATCTGCCGCTATCCGCAGGATGGTAGGCGAGCGTATGCGTGGCGCGAATGTGGAGACGACAGATAGCCTTACCTTCTTGAAGGTACAAGGGTATCGTACGCAGGTATTTTCCGGTAATAACCAACGGGTCTCTAAAGATGAGGCTTTTCGTAAGGAGAAGGAGATCAAGGAGCTTTTTCCAGAGATCCCGACGTATGTTACTTACAATGCCCCGTTCTGGAAGTTGCGTGTAGGAGATTTCCGCTCGCATGAAGAGGCTTATCATATGATGCGCTTGCTGATGGGTGCTTTCCCGAAATACGGAAAGGAAATGTATATCGTACGAGAAGAGATAAAAATTCCCCTAAATTAAAGATGATGTCAGAAGTAAACGAAGAGACGCTACGTGCCCGGGAAGTTTTGGCCGGCCATTATAAGGAAGTATTGGGTTTGCTGGGTGAGGATGCTGGGCGTGAGGGGCTGCTTAAGACGCCGGAACGTGTGGCGAAAGCCATGCAGTTTTTAACCAAGGGATATCATGAGGACCCGGAAGCGGTGCTCCGTTCCGCCATGTTTCAGGAAGAGGATTACAAACAGATGGTTATCGTGAAAGATATTGATTTCTTTTCCCTTTGTGAGCATCATATGTTGCCTTTCTTCGGCAAGGCCCACGTGGCTTATATCCCCAAGAAGTATATCACGGGCTTAAGCAAGATCCCTAGGGTAGTGGATATCTTCGCCCGTCGCCTTCAGATACAGGAGCGTATGACGATGCAGATCAAGGATTGTATCCAGAGGACTTTGGACCCGCTGGGCGTGATGGTTGTAATCGAGGCGCAACATATGTGTATGCAGATGCGTGGTGTGGAGAAACAAAATTCCTTGACGACTACCTCTGATTTCACTGGCTTCTTCCAACAAGCCAAGACACGCGAGGAGTTCATGAACTTGATCAAGCATAATCGCTGATCATCTCCTGTCATAGCTTACTCAGGTTTAGCCGTATAACTGATCCGCAGTGATACGGCTTTTATTATATCCCTACGTTTCCATTCATTGAGCCACAGTCGTGAAATGTATAGGTGGAATGCAACTTTTACGGAGACCTATTCATCAATTTTCCAGAGAACCTTTCGGAACCGATACTAAGCGATATGATATTCCTTTGGATGCTAAATCGCTAGAGGGCAGAAGTTCGCTTTTAATTTTTATAAGGAAATGGCTGGCAAGGAGGAGTCGAATTTTTGTATCTCTCCTTTAAGCGGCTCCTTTTGTTTGGTATGGTATTGAATGGGGCGAATGGCAATACGTATACAGAGCTACAAGAAGCTATAATGCCGAGGTTTATAACGATTCAATATGGAGACAGTAGACAAGATGAACCATTGGTGTGCCAATAAGACGAAAACCTCGTTGGATGAGTTGATCTCGGACTTAGATGCGGATCGTTGGAACCAGTGGATGAGTAACCTGAGTTCCTATTATTTCTTGAAACTTGAGTGATTTCGAGAAAGACGATCGAAGGATATGACAATTTGTTAGGATTGACAATTTGTATTCGGAAGTCCCGGAGAATCGTTTTTTCCGGACTAAGGTACGTCTTGTGCTTGAATTTGAAAAAATAAATCAGCAATCGGTTCATTGATAGAGTAATGCTGAAAAATAGCCTTTTGTTCTAGCGAAAATAATTCATCGTAATTCATATCCAATGGAGTAAAAGGAGGGAAAAACGGTGTTATGATAGGGCTATAAGGAGGTAAGAATGCCCATTCACGACTACTTATAACCCTATTTGCGACTACTTATAATGCCCAATGGCACTACTGGCGTTGCTTAACGCGACCGTATGTGTAGGCTTTTATCGCCTAATGTGTATCAAAAACGGTCTTTTTCATTGGAAAAGCACTGTTTATCGTTATCTCCCCTTCTTTATCTTGTGATTCTCGTGAAAATGAGATGTCACGGAAAAAACTCTAATACTAATCAAAAAGACAGGAAAGCCTCTTTGTGGATGACTTTATGAAAATGATGATTTTGCTTGATCAACAGCTAGAAAAAGCCTTTATAAGTGAATAACTAATCATTTTATCTCTCTTATTCTTATTTGCGGAAGAATGATTACGATGATCTGTATGTGGAGAGAAGCTATCTGGAAAGCTGGCGGCCGGAAAGGGGAGACCGGACAGATGACGCAATCTTCCTACCGAATTTGGAAGAATACATCAAACTATTATCGTTTCGGGGTCGATTATCAAATGTCGGATAAGACTACGATCGGGTTTTCGACGGATGGTAATCTGGCGAATAGCTAGGTTATAGAGACGCAGCACACGCTACGTCTCTATAACTGGGTATTTTGTTATTTGAATAGCATCGGGGCGAATTTTGTGAGGTAGATACGCCAGTTTTTCCAGATATGGCCGCCGTCGCTCTCATAGTATTCGTATTTGTAGCCGTTATCGTCTAGTTTCTTACGATAGTCTACGTTGTTTTTGTATAAGAAGTCGGTTTTACCGATAGCGATCCAGTATAATTTCGGGTGCTTGCCGAATTGTACTTTCAGTTTCTCATCCATATTCTGGTAGATGGGAGATTCGGAGCCTTCACGGGGGAGGATAGCGGCAGAGAACAATCCTACGTAATCGAACATATCCGGGTATTGCTTAGATATATGCAAAGAATGGAAACCACCCATGGAAAGCCCGGCTATCGCACGGCTGGATTTCTTTTTTTCCACACGATAGTTACTCTCGATAAACTTAATAACATCCGGGAAGCTGCTTTCCATGCTACCCTCCATGGTTTTAGGCAGTTGCATATTCGGTTTGACTAAACCAAGGCTGGATTCTCCCGGAGCGGCCTCTTGATCTGCGTTTCCGTTTGTCATAACCACGATCATCGGTTTTGCTTTACCTTGGGCGATCAAATTGTCTAAGATCTGGGCCGTACGTCCTAAGGCGATCCAAGCTTCCTCATCGCCCCCCATGCCGTGTAAGAGGTAGAATACCGGATATTTTTTGCCGCTTGTTTCATAACCGGCCGGCGTATAAACGGTAATACGGCGGGTTTTCCCCAATGTCGGGCTCTCATACCAACGGCGAGCGACCGTTCCGTGAGGAACATCATTAACGCTGTATAAATCGCCCTGCCCACCTTTGATAATAAAAATATTCGTAACGGATGCCACGTCACGGTTTAGATAGACATTGTTCGGATCTGTAACCTTTAATCCGTCGACAATAAAAGAGTAGCTATATAATTCGGAGGGAAGAGGCTCCGGCGTAGTATATTCCCAAACACCTTCTTTACTTTCCTTTAAATCAACGGTACCGGGTACATCCACTAAACCGAACTGAGTCTCCATCTTCTGTGTGGGAAGGAAATCTCCTGTTACCTGCACCTTGATCGCTTTGGGTGCCAGGAACCGGAAGGTAACGGTATTATCCGGATGAATCTCCGGGGAGATGATGTTTTGACTACCCCAAAGGGCTTGTTGGGCGAACGTGATCACGCTAATCAACATGAATACGGCCAAGATTGATAATCTTTTCATAATGATAAATTTTTAATGGTATTACTAGGGGCTAAAGATTTTTGCAAATGTAATGAATAATTTGTTACATTATCAATAAATAGGCTCGATAATGTGTCTCTTTTGTGACGGGACATAGTGAGAGGTAACCTTCTTGAATCCTTCCATTGGCAAGGCGAAGTGGATAAGTCTCTGACATGAAACGGTGTTTGTCAAGGGCCTCCCCGGATTCCTTATCGTAGGAAACCCGGTATTCGCCAACAGCTTCGGGCACTACATAATGCTGGAATAGACGTAAAGCGACCATTCCCATCGTGTACCGCATATTGATCTCAATGCAGGGATGAATAGCGAAAGATCCATCCTTTTGTTTATAGACCAGCATGTCCACACCTATACAGCCCGTATAAATAGATCCATACACTTCTTGTAATACAGCGCATACCGCCTCTTGGATGCGGGAATAGGTTCCTTCGCCCGTGAATTGGGTGATGCGAGAGAGCATGGTGGATTGTCCCTCCAAAATGTTACCTGTATAGGAACCTCGTTCCTCGGTATTGAAAACGGATAATCCCTCGTAACGGACATTACCTTGCCCGTCGGAATAAAATTCCATGGCGAAATCCTGTACCTTGTCTAATCCGCTTTCGATGCTGATCATTCTTTGTTTGTTGAATGCGCCCTCTATCCAGTTCTTTGTCTTTGTATCCGGTTTTCGTTTCTCTACCCATAACAATCCCCGCCCGGAAGAGGAATAGGGCGTTTTTAATACGAAGGGAGCGTTGCATAAGAGCATGTATCTCTCTACCTCCCGGATTTTCGTGCAGAAACGAGGTGCCATTGGAATAGGGAGATCGGGTAGGAGGGCCTGTATCTTTTCCAGACATTCCGCCGCTGTTTGCCTACCAGTGAGGCGAAAATAATCCTCTTTCCAAACCGGGACGGATAACCGGACTTTTGCCTTGGCCCTCAACTGCTCGAATAAATGAAGACTATGAGGGGAAAGTCCCCACGGGGCCGCATCTATAGGAGAGAGGTAAGGAGCGTTTTTCGCTAGTATCGCTTTTGTTACAGGTCTAGGAGTAGGGTGTAGGTCTTTGGGTAAATGGGCGAAAAACGGAGGGGCTGCTTTACTATCTTCCAGATAGACAAAATCATCCTCTTCCGCATACCAAACCGGCAGCAGTGCCAAGTCTTTTTGCATTTTACGGACGTTTATCGGTGCCGTGTAATTCCGTGTCCCTAAAAGTACGGCCGTCTCGTGGCCGGGATTGAAATAATGTATCTGTGACATAAAAGCGTAAAAACAACAAAGCCGTCTTTTTAAGGGACGGCTTCGCTCGGGTTTATGAGATTGTTATTCCAGATTCTCATCGATGGCATCGATCTTCTTGATCGCTAAAGCCATATCCTCTTTTAGTTTTTCAATCTTACGTTCCATCTCTTTCAGTAAGCCGCCGCCGCCTTTTGAGGAAATGCTTAGGAAGCCGATGTTGTTCTCGTAAGTCTGAAGCTCGTTCTTCATGCGCTCGTACATACGCATCAACTTATCACGTTCACTAAACAAACGACCTTTACCTCTTTCGCCATTGGTCATCTCGTTTAGGTTATTGCGGAACGACTGCATCTTGCGATCGTTTTGGTCTACCTTCAAACGATCGAATTGTAGGTCAACCGCCTCGTGATATTCCTTGTAGATCTTATCTTTCTCCTTGAATGGTACAAAACCGATCGTATTCCATTCCGCCATATAAGACTTTAAGGTTGCGATAGCCTCATCATGCCCAAGGCTCTCGTCCATGCCCTTGATCTTAGCGATCAGCTCTTTCTTAGTGGCTAAGTTGGTCTGCTCTATGCTCTTTTGGGAAACGACGTTCTTATTCTTTTGCTCGAAGAAATAGTCACAAGCCGAGATAAAACGTTTCCAGACAGTGTCGGAATGCTTACGGGTTACCGGTCCGATCGTCTTCCATTCTTTCTGCAAAGCGATCATTTTATCCGTCGTATCCTTCCAGTCCGTACTATCCTTCAAAGCCTCGGCTTTCTCACATAACGCACGTTTAGCGTCGAGGTTTTTCTCCATATCGCTCTTGATCGCCTTGTAGAACTCGCTTTTCTTCTCGAAGTAGACATCGCAAGCGGCACGGAAACGTTCGAATATCTTTACATTATATTTTTTCGGAGCGAAACCAATCGTCTTCCATTTCTCTTGCAAGCCGATTACCTCCTTATTCTTTTCTTCCCAGTCCTTAAACGATTTCAGTGCGCTGAAATCGATCGCCTCGATTTGTTCGCAAATCACGGTCTTCGCATCTAGATTCTCCTGCTCTTTCGCTTTCAGTTTCTCAAAGTGCTCTTGGTGACGCTTGTTGATCACGGTTGAGGCTGCTTTGAAGCGAGCCCATAAATCCTCACGTAACTCTTTCGCTACTGGCCCGATCTCACGCCATTGCTGGTGCAGTTTCTGAAGCTGGTGGAAAGCGGAGATAACATCCGGCTCCTTGCCTAGTTTCTCTACAGTTTCGCACAAAGCGGTCTTCAATTCCAGATTTTTTTTGAAGTCGTAATCACGGAATTGATTATTTATCTTGATAATATCATAGAATTTCTCAGTATAGATCTGATAGTTCTTCCAAAGCTCGTTCACGTGCTCTTGGGGAACGGCCTTCACCTCTTTCCATCTTTGTTGGATGTCCTTGAAAGAGTTGTATAACTTATTGAAATCATCTTGGCTTTCGCAAAGCTCTTTCAATTGGTCGATCAACTGCAATTTCAAAGCGTAGTTAGCGGCCTTTACACGCTCTTCCTCGGCAAGGATAGCGGCTCTTTTCTCTTTATAAGAAGTGAGCAAATCCTTGATCTTGTTCTCGGTTTCGTCAGCGGGGGCTATAAAATCCTTTTCTTCGCCACCATCAGCGATGAATTTCTTCTTAAGCTCTTCCACCTCGTTACGACGGATCTTGTAGTAAGCCTGTTTCAAAGCCTCTACTTCTCCACGGGAAGTCTCTACGGAAGCCTCAATAAGTTCGGTTAACTTAGCGAGAATTTCTTCTTGGGTTAATTTACCTGCGGCAATAGCAGCATCAGCCTCCGCTGTGTCGTTGGCTTCAACGTCTGCGGTAGCATCGATTTCCGGCGTCTCAACCGGTTTTTTAGTTTCTTCTAATTTCCCGGCTTCTTCCGGCAAATTAGTCTCAAGAGTGTCCTTCATATACAATCGCTTTTAAGAAAAGGATAAATACATTCCTAATATCAAGTCACAAATTAAACTAAATATTTTTGGATTACAGCATTTCGGGGAAATTATTTATCTAAAAAGTCATTTTGGATACTAATAGATGCTAAGGTCGGCCTATTTCTCTTGATTCCGGTTGTAGAGACGGGGCATGCCCCGTCTCTACAACGTCTACTTATACTAATTAATCTCATTTATCCCAAGAAGGAAATCAATACGCCGGCAGCTACCGCCGAGCCGATCACTCCCGAGATATTACTAGCCATGCAATATTGCAAGACATGGTTCTTCGGATCATATTGCAACGCAATCTCATTCGCCACACGAGAGGCCATTGGCACGGCACTTAAACCCGTGGCTCCAATAAGCGGATTGATTTTCTTCTTAGTGAACAAATTGAAAATCTTAACGAAGAATATACCTCCGGCGATAGACAAGGCGAATGCCAAGAAACCGCCGATTACGATACCAATCGTTGTCAGGTTCAAGAACGCCTCTGATGTCATGGTAGCTCCGACAGATAATCCAAGGAAGATCGTTGCAGCGTTCATGATGCTGTTGGAAGCCGCATCGAACAGTCGGAACGTATTTGTCCCGATCTCCTTTATTAAGTTACCGAACATCAGCATACCGATCAATGGAACTGAGCTGGGGACGAATAAGGCGACTATCGTGGTTACCACGATCGGGAATATGATCTTCAATACACGCAAGTTCTTGATCTCCGTGTCGGAAGGAAATTTCTTCTCTTGCTCTTTCATGTTGATCCGTAACTCATCCTTCGTACACAATAGTTTAACTACCAAAGGAATGATAACTGGAACTAAAGCCATGTAAGAATAAGCTGCGATAGCGATCGGACCTAATAAATGAGGCGCCAACTTAATGGTCGTGAAGATAGCCGTCGGGCCATCGGCACCTCCGATGATTCCAAGAGATCCGGCTTCTTTCGGTGTGAATCCCATCAAGATCGCTACCAAAAGCACCGTGAAGATTCCCAATTGGGCTGCGGCGCCGAAAATGGATAGGCGAAGGTTGCGGAGCATCGGGCCGAAGTCGGTCAACGCACCGACACCCATGAAGATAATCGGCGGCAAGAAGCCCGTCTTGATCAACATATAATAGATGAAGTTCATCAAGCCAAGCTCGTGTGCGATATCATGCAGCGGCATTTCCCAAATGTTTCTCATCACGCCGTGTACATTAATCAACCCATTCTCATCCGCTTGAATCACTCCCATATCGCCTCCGGGGAAATTGGCGAGCAATACGCCGAACGCGATAGGCACGAGCAATAGCGGCTCGTATTGTTTCTTGATACCGAGGTAGAGCAATACGAACGCTATGGCATACATGATCAAGAACTGCGGTTCAGCAATGATATTGCTGAACGCAGTCATCTCATATAAGTTTTGAAATATCTCGTTCATTATCGAATCGTCATTAATACATCATCCTCAGATACGGCATCACCGGAAGACAGGCAGATCGCCGTGATCGTTCCCCCGAACTCGGCACGTACGGCATTGTATGTTTTCATGGCCTCCACGTAGCAAAGGACATCACCTTCTTTCACTACGTCGCCCACCTTCACCGGTGTATCGGAAGCGTTCTTTACAAGGAAAAATTTACCTTCCAGCGGAGAAAGCACCTCTTTTCCAGCGCCTGCGGGAGCGTTTGTTGTCTCCGGGGCTGTCGGGGCGGGAGCCGCTGTCGGTTTAACTTCCGGAGTCGCACTGTTGGTATCACCAAAAGCGACGGTCACACGGTAAGCTTGCCCGTTTACATCTACGGTCATGACTTGCGGAGTAGTCGGCATTGTTAATGTAGCGGCAGGTGCCGGAGCCGGTGCGGCTGGAGTGGCGGGTACCGTCGGTTTACCGGCGTTCGCTTTCTCTGCCTTACGTTTTGCCACGTCTGCCTTAAACTCAACCTTGGCCTTTCCGGAGCGATATGCCTCGTATTGAGCGGGGTGCATGGCGTATTCGAAGAGTTCTTCCTCATCTTCGCCAACTTCCCATTGCTTCTCGTTCATCAACTTTCGATACTTATCCAATGCGTCCGGATAATTGTCTTGAGGATTGCCCTCGAAGAACTGGCGGCCTTCGGCCTTCGCCTTCTCAACGATCTCGGGAGCCAACGGGCCCGGAAGACGTCCGGCCTTTCCGAGGATCATATCCCAAATATCGTCGGCGATCATGCTCCAGCGGGCTTTCCCCTTCTCCATCTGCATGACGTTCATCAAGGCTAGGTTCTTCACGTATTGGCTGAATGGAGTTACCAATGGAGGATAACCGACACGTGGCCATACGTAAGCTACCTCGTCGAACAACTTGATCAATAACTGGTCTTGAGACATCAGCGGTTTGTTGTTCTTTATATTGCTCTTGTTGATCGTCTCTAGGTTCTTCTCAAGGTCTGCCATCAAGCTACCCATCATACCGCCCGGAAGTCCCGGTCCGATCAGCAAGGAATTCATCAACCGGTTCTTCGGGCTGATATACAATCCCAAGAAATCATCCATGAATTCTTGAACCAAGGCACGAACCTTCATATAAGCCTCCATATTGATCTCGGGCACCTTATAACCGGCGTCCTTCAACATCGCCTGTACGGTCAGCAAGTCCGCATGTCCTGTACCCCAAGAAAGCGGCTCCATACCTACGTCGATATAGTCGCAACCCGCGTTACAAACCTCCATGATGGAAGCTACGTTAAAGCCGGGACCTGCATGGCTATGATATTGGATCGGGATCTCCGGATATTTTTCCTTGATATTGGCTACGATACGACCTAATGTGTACGGACGTCCGATACCGGCCATATCCTTGATACAAATCTCATCCGCTCCGAGCTCGATCAACTCGAATGCCATCTTGGTATAATACTCAACTGTATGTACCGGAGAATGCGTGATACACAAGGAGCATTGTGAGATCATACCAGCCTCTTTTGCGTATTTAATAGATGGGGCGATATTCCGTACGTCGTTCAAACCGCAGAACGTGCGGGCGATATCCGTTCCCTGCGCTTTCTTTACCTTATAAAATAGCTGACGTACATCGTCGGGTACCGGGCTCATGCGAAGGCCGTTCAACGCACGGTCCAACATGTGCGTCTGGATACCTGCCGCATGGAAAGGTTTTGTCCATTCACGGACCGCTTTATTAGGATTCTCGCCGAATAATAAGTTGACTTGTTCAAATCCTCCGCCATTCGTTTCCACTCGGGCGAAACAGCCCATCTCGATAATTGCCGGAGCGACTCTGGTTAGTTGGTCTACGGTCGGGACATACTTTCCGGCAGATTGCCACATGTCTCTGAAGACCAAACTGAATTTGATTTCTCTTTTCATGATATTAAATATGTATTATTTATACTTTCTCAATTTTGATAACTTTCCCGTGTCCACGGGTAACGGCGCTGATTGCCGATACGATGGCGGCTGTCTCCTGTCCGGAAAGACTGCCGATTGCGATGGTTTGCGTTGGAGTGGCCGTTTGTACCCGAACGGCTGCCGCTATCGGCTTTTTCGCTATGATCTCTTCCGGTGCGTATTTATTCACCAAGACGATAAGTCCTTTTCCCAGATTGATAACGATCAAAAGGATAGCAAAAACGGTGGTCATTCCAACTACCATTAACAAAAGTCCTGTCTCTATATTCTCCATATTCTATATTTGTGGCTAGCTTAAAAGGTTTCTACAAAGGATTGAGCAACTTTCAGCCAAATTAAAAACAATCGCAAAATTATAAAATACTGGAAAACGATCTGTCGCATTTTAATTAAAAAAATGAAAATAAATAAGCGAAACGGCCTTTTCGGTGAATGATTGTCAGCTTGAAAAAACACGTACGTGTTTTCCGAAAAACATGTACGACTTTTTCCAAAAACACGTACGTGCTTTTTCCGGCGCTTGTACGGCTGAAAATTCAAATATATTACCGTAACTTTGCGGTGGAACTCTAATAATGTGGAACTATAATAATTAAGGAATAAGACCATGGGAAATTTCTTTACATCTTTATTCTCTTCTTCCAAACCGGCTGAGGCGACGGAGGATAAGGCGAAGAACGAGCAGAAGAACTTTGATATCTTGAAATACGACGGCGTACGTGCTCAGAAGATGGGAAAACTTGTTTATGCGATCAAATGCTTTACGGAGGCACTGAATATACAGGAGGATTTTGAGACGATGAGTTATCTCGTTTCCGCTTATACGATGGCGAATGAGCTGGGGAAAGCCGAAGAGGTGTTGAACCGGATGGTTGAGATGGAGCCGGATCATATCGCTACCCGCTTGACTCGCGTTAACTTATTGTTTATGTTGGATAAGGATGCGGAGGTCATAACCGATTGTTTGCACGTGATCAAGCTAGAGCCTTCTAATCATGTCGCTTATTTCATGATGGCAAAAGCGAAGAAAGCGACGAATGACATATTTGGCACTATCGCCGACCTGACGAGATCGATCTCCTTGAAGGAGGATTTTGCCGATGCTTATTTATTGCGTGCGGAGATTCTTTTAGGACTGGGACAAGTTAAAGAGGCACTGCCCGATGTGGAAAAGACGATCGATCTCGTGCCGGAGGAGGAAAGTTCTTATTTATTGAGGGGACGTATTCATCTGGCTTTAGGGGATATTGATGCTGCGAATTCTGATTTCCAGCAGGTCTTGGATCTAAATCCGTTTAATGAGGATGCTTGTATCTTATCTGGTCAGTTATTGATCGAACAAAAGAAATATGACGAGGCGATCGCTTTCTTCGACGAGGCGATCGAGACGAATCCGTCTTTCGCCAAGGCTTATAGTGAGCGTGGGCGAGTCAAGAATCTGAAAGGTGATAAGACCGGTGCGTTCGAGGACTTGAAGAAATCTCTGGAACTGAATCCGGAAGGCGAGGAGGCCCAGAAGATGAACGGGCAGCATTCGAATTTCGATGATATGTATAAAGGGGGAATCTTTTGATTCCCCTTTTTTAAAGTCTGCGCTAACAGTCCGCTATCTCTTCGGGAGGAGAACTCTGTGCAATTCGCTATGATACCATATTTCTCTCCTTACATGAATATACTCGGAGACTGCCTTGGACGTACTATATAGCATGCGGTGAAAATAACCTAGCTCTCGGTTGTTTTGTACCTCGTTGATTATCAGCTTGCTTTTGTTGTTTTCGGTCAACATATTTATGCGGTTGAACTTGTTCTCGCTATCCTCTTTGTTTCCTTCGCTTTCTAGAATATGCACGATTGCCACGTCCTCTCCGAGAAGAGTGGATAAAAGACCTTCTAGGACTATGCAATTGGATTTGTTTCTTAGGGAGGATGCGATAGTCCTTGCGCCTACGGAAGATAATCCTGATATTTATACGTTAGGAACAATATGGAAGAAGTGAGGAATTTATAAAAAAGTCATACCTTTGTATTCTTGGATATTAATAATTACAACCAATGAAATGATATGAAAAAGATTAATTTGTTTTCTTGTTCAAGGGAGATGCGATTTACGACTTTACCGATGAGTAGTTTGAATTGTTGAACGAGGCGTACGAGTGCAGAGCTATTTTGGCGATCGACCAACCGAAGGAGTTGCAAATCCTGCAATTGGCCTTCAAGATGCAAGATCCAAGTTTTGAGACTGGCTACTCTAATGAAACGCACGATGTTCCTTATGCTGAGTTTTTGGCATACAATTCAAAATTTAAAAAGCAGTATGAGATGACCAGCTTTTTCGAAGATGACCCGGTGGAGGTTGGGACTCTGCAAGTCTCCATGGAGCAAGATGCGGAGAGTGAGTTCCCTATGGTAATAGATTCTACCTTGATTGTTGAGAACATAATCATAGAGGAACAAGAGTTGTCCCCCTATGTAATTGGACTGCATGCCGATGAGATTAGCAAGTGGATGAACACTTATGCGAACGGGCAGGAACTCCTCCGCTCCGGTGTATTCCCATCTGGTATAACGAAGAATGCGACTTTGCAATCTATTTTGGAGGCGCAAGTGAAAACCGTGACGCATAGTGTGTCGTTTGGAGATTTTGATGGCTTTAAGAAATTGAATAGTGATATAAAAGGACGTACCGCTCCTTTTACGCTGAACTATAATATATATGGTGTATATTCGTTTAAAGAAGATGCCGATTATTATTTGATTGATCAAGAGATTCTTGGAAATAGCTCCAATCTATGGAGAGGAACCGGGGACGGAGAAAAAGGAGCTTGCCTAATTGCCGTGGAGTATGATGCCATATTGAGAGACTATGCTACTGATAAGCCATTGTCTCTAAAAGATGGTTGTATACTCTTGCGGCCTTCACCTGAGACCACGTCGGGAACGCAAACCGTTACGACTTCTTGTGAGTTTTCACTAAATGGTTTGATTGGATTGGCTCCGGGTGGGCCGAGTCTCTCTGTAGGAGGAGGAGTTAACTGGGGTACCAGCCATAGTGTCAATTTGCCAGATGTAAAAGTCACATCGAACATAATGGATGATGCTACATTGCAAAATAATGCGAAATGGAGATACGACATTCAATATAATGATCCTGATTTTAAAGGCTTTTTCAAAAAAGCTGCGTTTGGAGATGCTACTACTATCTCGACTTCGGCATTCCATACTTACCATAGTTGGATTTGGAAGGTTGAAAATCCGAAAAGATATAGAAGTGGTTTTGAGGTTCAGGTGAGACGTATTAGGTTTGAGTATAAAGCAGAGCGATTTACGACGAATAACGTATTTGAATGGGCAACTAAGTTTTCAACTAAATACATCGGTTGGAGTGGACCTTTCCGCTTAGATGCGCCGAATCGTGCGCTGTGAACGTGAATAGGATACAAACCGTAAAAAAATTGCGCAACCCTTTGTTTATTAAAAAAAAGGCTCTATCTTTGCAGCCCGAATAAGTATGCGAATAATAATAAATAATATAGAAAGATGAAAAGAACATTCCAACCTTCCAACAGAAAAAGAAAGAACAAGCATGGCTTCCGTTCAAGAATGGCTACCGCTAATGGCCGTAGAGTATTAGCGTCTCGTCGTGCTAAAGGTAGAGCAAAATTGACGGTATCTGACGAATACAACGGATAATTAGTCCCGTTCTAAAGATTTATAAAGAAAGTAGAGGTTTTTTCCTAAAAAGCCTTTACTTTCTTTGTTTTTGTAGTATTGCTCTGGTGGATATTGGTCTATATGCCGTTTTTTTTCTACTTTTGAACCGCCTACAAATACATACGTGAAATGAGTAACTTTTTTGTAAAACTGATAAAGAATCCGTTTGTCATCAATCTCTTGTTGGTGATAGTCATGTCGTGTGGCGTTGCTTATGGCGTGCTGGTGTGGCTGGATTCTTATACCCGCCATAATCAAGCGGTGGTCGTCCCGGACGTGAAAGGAATGAAGTTGGAGGATGCCGCCGAGTTTTTCCGGAATAATAAGCTACGTTATAACGTGATCGATTCCGTGTTCTCGAAAGATGTGGCTCCGGGCTCCATCGTGGAGTTGGTTCCCGGTGTCGGATCGAAGGTGAAAGAGGGACGGATCGTATTTGTCACGATTAACGCGTTGACTTCCCAGATGACCGTGATACCGGAGGTGGAAGACTTATCTTTCCGTCAGGCATATGCCTTGCTGCGGGCTCGTGGTTTTTCGTCGGTTGAGATAGAGTATGTGCCGGGTGATTATAAAGATTTGGCGATGGGGGTGGAGTTAAACGGGCGTACCTTGCTCAAAGGGGAACATGTACCGTTGACCGCTCATCTCGTATTGAAAGTAAGCAGTGGCGATCCGAATATGCTTCCCGACTCGTTGGCTTTGGATAGTATTCCGGTAGAACCATTGGATAGTGATATCGAAAACTGGTTTTAAGGGAATGGACGAGTTTTTAGACGATATGGATGATGAACAGGTGGATGACCTGTTGATGCCGGAAGAAGACGGAACATCGTCGAACCAGATGTATGAGCACTTCCGCTTCGTGGCGGACAAGGGGCAATCCCTGCTCCGGGTGGATAAGTTTTTGGTAGACCGTATGATGGGCGCTACCCGTAACCGCATCCAATTAGCGGCTGAGGCGGGTTGTATCTTGGTGAACGATAAGCCGGTGAAAAGTAATTACCGGGTGAAACCTTTGGACGTGGTTTCTATCGTGATGGATCGCCCGCGCCGGGAATTGGAGATTATCCCTGAAGATATCCCTTTGAATATAGTATATGAGGACGATGATTTGCTAGTGGTGAATAAGCCGGCAGGCTTGGTCGTACATCCCGGCCACGGTAATTATACCGGTACGTTAGTGAATGCCTTGGCTTATTATTTGAAGGATGATCCCTATTATGATCCTTCCGATCCTCGTTTAGGCCTGGTACACCGTATCGATAAGGATACGTCTGGCTTATTGGTGGTGGCTAAACGCCCGGAGGCCAAGAGTAACTTGAGCCTGCAATTCTTTAACAAGACAACCAAGCGTAAATACCGTGCCTTGGTATGGGGTATCGTTCGGGAGGATGAGGGGCGTATCGAGGGAAATATCGGTCGTGATCCTCGTGACCGTATGCAAATGACTGTCTTTCCGGAAGGCGATCAAGGCAAGACTGCTGTTACCCATTATACCGTATTGGAACGCTTGGGTTACGTAAGTTTGGTGGAGTGTCGTTTGGAGACAGGGCGCACGCACCAGATCCGTATACATATGAAATATATCGGTCATACGCTTTTCAACGATGAGCGGTATGGCGGACATGATATCTTGAAAGGAACAACTTTTACTAAATATAAACAGTTCGTGCAAAACTGTTTCGCTATTTGTCCACGTCAGGCATTGCATGCTAAGACGTTAGGGTTCGTTCATCCTACTACGGGAGAGGAGATGTTTTTCGATTCCGAGATTCCTTCCGATATGCAGCAGCTGATCGACAGATGGCGTGTATACGCAAACACTAAAGAATTATAAAAATGAAAAAGAACATCGCTATCGTAGCAGGGGGAGATTCCTCCGAGATCGTTATTTCATTGAAAAGTGCGGACGGAATCTACTCTTTTATTGATAAAGACAAATATAATTTATATATTGCCATTGTTAAGAGGGATGAGTGGGCGGTTATACTTCCTAGTGGGGAACATACACCAATTGATAAGAATGATTTTAGCTTCAAGGAGAATGGCATGGTGAGGCATTTTGACTTCGCTTATATAACGATACACGGTACTCCGGGCGAGGACGGACGTTTGCAAGGATATTTCGATATGATCGGTATGCCTTACTCGTCTTGCGGGATGCTGGTGAGTGCTTTGACGTTCAATAAATACGTATGTAATCATTACTTGAAAGACTTTGGTGTAAAAATTGCCGCATCCATTCATTTGTTCAAGGGAGAGACTATTACGGACGAAGAAGTCGTGACTCGTTTGGGTTTGCCTATTTTCGTGAAACCAAACGATGGGGGTAGTAGTTTTGGCGTGACGAAAGTGAAAGAGGTTGCCGCTATCCAGTCTGCTATCGCTAAGGCGTTTGGGGAAGGACGTGAGGTGATTCTCGAGAGTTTTATCGATGGGACGGAAGTGACATGCGGTTGCTATAAGGTGGAGGGTAAAGAGGTTGTCTTCCCTTTGACCGAGGTGGTTACGGATAACGAATTCTTCGATTTCGATGCGAAGTATAACGGGCAGGTGGACGAGATCACCCCGGCTCGTATTTCCGCCGAGTTGACGGAGGTGATACAGCGCAAGACATCAAGAATTTACGATATATTGGGTGCCAAAGGGCTGATTCGTGTGGATTATATTATTCCGGCAGACGGGGATCCTGTTTTACTGGAAATAAACACGACACCGGGAATGACGGCTACCAGCTTTATCCCGCAGCAAGTACGTGCAGCGGGATTGGATATCAAGGATGTCATGACAGACATTATTGAAGACGAACTTAAAAACAGAAAAACAAAATGAATAGATATGGATACAGAAACAGTTTCCCCTAATTTCGATGACATCCGTCCGCTGAACAATAGTGAGGTAAAGGATGCGATTGAAAAATTGGTCGCCAATGAGGATTTCGAGCGGGCTTTACGTTACATAAAGCCGAATTTGAATTGGGAGGAATTCTCAGTTGCCATGCGTGCTTGCAAGACGAAGGAGGAGTTTAAATCTACTCTGGCCTATGACGCTGTAATGACGGTGGCGAAAAATACGACTTTCTCGCTTACTATCTCAGGGCGTAGCCGTCTGCCGAAAGATAAGGCGGCATGTACGTTTATCTCGAACCATAGGGATATCGTATTGGATGCCTCCTTCTTGAACGTCATGTTATATGATGTGGGGTATGGTATGACGCAGGTCGCTATCGGCGACAATCTTTTGATCCGTCCGTGGATCGAGACGTTGGTGCGCTTGAATAACAGCTTTATCGTGAAGCGTGGCGTTTCTGTTCGTCAGATGCTGGAGGTTAGCAAGATGCTTTCCTCTTATATCCATCATGCGATCAAAGATGTGAAAGAATCCGTCTGGATCGCCCAGCGTGAGGGACGTGCCAAGGATTCGGACGATCGTACGCAGGGTAGCGTGTTGAAGATGCTGAGTATCGGCGGCGATAAGGATAATCTGTTGTTGAATTTGATGGACTTGAATATCGTACCGGTCGCTATCTCCTACGAGTTTGACCCTTGCGATTTCTTGAAGGCGAAAGAATTCCAGATGAAGCGAGATGATCCGGATTACGTGAAATGTCAGCGGGATGATTTGTTGAGCATGGAAACGGGTATCCTGAATAATAAGGGTCGTGTCCACTTCACGATCACTTCCCCGATAAACGACTCTTTGGCCAAACTGGACAAGGATATGGAGAAGAATGAGCTGGTAAGTGCTATCGCGTCTGTTATCGACCGGGAGATTTATAAGAACTATCGTTTCTATCCTTGCAATTATGTAGCTTATGACTGGCTGAACGCTACTCGCCGTTTCCACGAGCATTACGGACCGAAGGATAAGAAGCAGTTCGAGGAATATATACAAGGACAGTTGAATAAGATTGTCCTTCCGAATAAAGATGAGTCGTTCTTGCGCAAGAAATTGTTGGAGATGTACTCTAATCCGTTGAAGAACTATTTGACAACTTTATAAGTTCCAATTGATTTTGATAGAGAGGTGTTGTAAAAGAGCGTAAGAAGCCTTTTACGACACCTTTTTTGTTAACTGGTGTATCGTAAAATCTATGTCGCTAATGTATATTCCACCAAGGGATAGTCTGGCCAAACACTACACGGTCTAATCATTTCACGGGCAGATAGAGCAAGCTACTTCCGATAATACTTTTATCCAATAGGAAGGCTCAACCGTAACAAATTCTCGCAGGCATCTCTATGTTCTCTTTCACGGCCTTCGCTGCATATCATTGACATAAAGTAAGTTGGCCGACGTGAAACGTGCGATCAACAAATTGAAATCATTGAGAGGAGGTACGTTATATTACCGCACGGCTCTGATAGACAGTGCCGCTTGCGAGGGCTTCCAAGAATGCCCAGTATAAGTTCCTTATACTGGGCACTGTAAGATGCTTACGATGGGCATTCTTGTATCCTTTGGATGGGTACCGTAAGAAAGTGTCCTTAGAAGGGATATCCGATAGCGAAATGGTAGCCCATACCGTCCTTGAATTTCGGGATATTGTAATAACCTTTCTTTCCGGTATCGTAAGGGAGATGCAGGCCGATACCCACGTCGAAACGGATGACGATAAAGGTCAGGTCGTAGCGTAGGCCGAAACCGGTACCCAAGGCTAGATCTTTGAGGAAGCTACCCCATTTCAGTTGTCCGCCGGGACGATCCGGATCGTTTCGGATCAGCCAGATGTTACCGCAGTCGAGGAAAGTGGCCCCATGAAGGTCGCCAAGGATCGGGAAGCGGTATTCGAGGTTGGTCTCGAATTTAAGATCACCCGTACGGTCGATGTAAGCGTATTTATTGTTGTCGCTGTTCTGGTAGTAGCGTCCGGGACCTATGCTGCGGATCGTAAAAGCACGGATGCTATTCGCTCCGCCGATGTAGAATTGCTCATTATAAGGGGAGGTACGGGCGTTACCGTAGCTATAAATAGCGCCGGCCATTAATCGGCCTACGAGATATTGCTTATGCCCGAGGGCGTAATTATAACGTATTTCGGCGGTTCCCTTGATGAATTGGGCGAAGGGGTTGCCGAGTAATTCCTTATCCTCTTTATTGAATTTCTTCCCGGCTAACGCATAAATCCCATCCAAGACAAGACCCGCTTGGGTAACGGATGCCTGCCACCAAAGATGGTTCCGGCGACTGGTAATCGGGGAATCATCATAGGTATAGGTATAGTTCATGGCCGGGATGAATTGATTTTGCAAACTCTTCTTTAGGGCCTTGTTCACGTTGGTAATGCTGTCGAACTCATGCGTGGTATGCTGGAGCAAGTTGAACGTTAGCTTGAAAGGGGTGATGGAATGATGAGACGTGGCGGTAGGCTGGAACTCATACGAGGCGTCACCACCGAATGCCAGCAACTTGAAGAAACGGGCCCGGTTCATCTGGTCCGCATAGAGGCGGAAGGTGGTGCTGGCCGGGAAATTCATGTCCCGTTTGTTGAATGTAGGGAACAATACCCGTGGGAAAGTCAGCGTGGTAGTCAAGCCTAACTCATAACTGTTGATCTTGGAGTTGCTACCATCCAGCTTGTTGCCGGTCTGCCATTCGTAAGAGCCGCGGAGTTTCACGCCGAAGGTCTCGCCCCCTCCGAAGACATTCCGTTTTGTCACGCTGAAAATGGCGCCCGGACCCACTTGGTCGTTGCTCTTGGCGGTGACGTTCAACTCCAGCTCGCCGTCCAATGGAAGATCGTAGACCGTATTGATCCGCAGATCCAGCGTATCTTGGCGGCGCATGGTATCACGGGGGGAATATTGCAACTCGGCATAACGGAAGATACCCAAGCGGGACAGGGCCGTTTGCGTCCGTTCCTGCGCCCGCTGGTTATAAAGTTCCCCCGACTTGAAATATAAACGGTTGTAAATGACCGAGGGGCGAACTCTTAGCTTACCCTCATAATGGATCGTAAGGTCCTTATAGCGGATCGAGTCCGTGGGAGTCTCATTCTGGTAGCCGTTTAGCCAGACGGATATATCCCCGAGCTTCCAAGGGCGGAGGGCCGAGGGGGGAAGACTTTCCTTCGGGGCCACCCGTAAGGCCACTTTCCCGGGGTTCAACAAGGTATCCGCTTGATAGGTGATGAAATCAGGACGGAAATAGTAATATCCGTTGTTACGGAGCAAGGACGAGATGCGTTCCCGCTCGGCTTGCAATTGGACGACGTTGAAATTCTCTCCTTTGTGGAGGATACGATCGCCGATCGTGGCATCGATCAATGAGTCGGCACGGTGACGGATATGGACGTATTGGATGCTGTCCAGCGTATACGGATCGTTCATGGTGACACTGTATTCCAGCTTTGCCTTCCGGGGATTCTTGGGATCGGGTATGACCTCGAAAGAAGTCTCTCCGTTGAAATAACCGTATTCGTTCAATAGATTCCGGGCTACCTTGACACGGATTTCCGGGTTCACGGTGGTGATCAGCACCGGTTTCGACGCTAGTTTGTTGAAGATCCACTTGCCGACCTTCCCTTTCTTGTTCACGAAAGCGTTGTAGACCCACAGGCCGAAAGGAAAAGGCACCCGGATCGAGGAACTTCCCAGCAAGGCGTTGTTGGGGGGATAGGCTAGGGCGGCCTCGACCTCTTCCAAGGCGGCTTCGCCGGGTTTGGTCTTATCCTCGTTCTTCACCTCTATTTTCTTGATACCGGTATATAGGACCGCTCCCTCGGGAAGGTTCTTCGTGGTGGAGCAAGAGGAGAGAAGAAGTACGGATAGGAGGATGTTTCTGGTGGCGATGCGCCACGGCCTAAGGGTAAGCGATCTCGCCTGGTAAGGCGAGGCTTGCCGCTTAAAATGTGTTAAAACGTTTTTCATTCCTTTTCTTTTTCGTCATTTATGGGTTTCACTTTCGTTTTCTTGAAGTTGAATAGCTCCTTGAGGTGCATCATTTTCTTGCGGAGCACGATACCGGCTCCGGTCTCCGTGATCTCACCTTCTAGCAGGCTTTCGTAGTTCTTGTCGTGGAAGAGCTTAATGTATCGGGAGCCGCTACTGTCCAGCCGGTATTCTACGGATATGTTGTCGATGAACGGTTGCGCCTGCCCGTTGTTAATGTTCTCGCCAGTAGAGATACGACCGCCTAGAACCACACGGATACGGTCATTATAGAATCGCTTTGCGAAGCGGAAGGAGTAGTCGGTACGGGTACCACCTCCGGCGTCGCCATTATCATCGTACGTCTCCATACCGAAACTGATATCCACGGACTTCAAGGCGCTTCCGGCAATGTTGTTGATCTCGCTTTGCAAGAAGCTGGTCAAAGCGTCTCCCATATTCACGTTCACTTTGCCGCCACCACCGCCACCACCGAGGTACATACCGGTCACGAGCATGCTGACAGCCAGCTTTGCCCGTTCCTCCGGGCCTTTCGAGGTTAGTTCCTCTTGCATCGCCATGTCTTCCGGGGCAGTAAGGGTAAATTGCAATCCTAGGTTCTCCAGTCGCTGGATCAATTCGATGCCTACGTCGAAATTCACCAAGCGGGGCGATGATTGCCCGGTTAGGGTGACGGACGTACGGACTCGCTCGGTAGCCGTAAGGTTCAAGGTCGGGTCCATGGGGTTGCCTGTCCATTGCACGTAGCTATCCTCCTGTACGTTGAACTCCTTCAGCGGGATGACCGGGATGGAGTACTTGATGGTTCCGCCCGTCAGCGTGTAGCGTCCGTTCAGGAACATATCTCCTTGCGGGGTATACTGGAAGGAAAGGTCGCCGCCACCCTCCAAATTGATATGGTTGGACTGGTCGGGACTTAAATCCACGTTCGCTTGTACGGCGGGATCGATGTGGATCGTCATCAACATGTCCATGCCTCCCATCGGCAACGGGGGCTTACGAGGCATGCGCCGACGTAAGGTATCCGTGAAAGAGGTGAAGGTTACCATGTCCGACATACGGTCTTGCACGGTCAACGGGGAGTCTTTCAGCACGTAGGTGATATTCGTTCCGCCCAATAATTGCAAGTCTCCTCGCATGGTCAAGGCACCCAACGGCCCGCGTACGGTAGAATTCAGGTTGACGAACAGCTTTCCGTAGACAAGGCTTTCCTCGTTTTTCTTAACGTTCAGCAGTTGCAAGTTATTCGCCGTTAGTTTAAGATTGGCGGTCATGCGGGATAAATCGTTGAAATCCACTTCTCCGTTGATGATAAACGGATTCTTGTTGTATGCGTAAATACCATATTGGTTGAACAAGATCCGGTTGTTCTTTATCTCTATCTTCTTATCGTCGAAACGGAAGGTAGAACCTGCGGCGCCTACATAAACGGAGGCGGTATCGAGAATCAGATATCCCTCGGCCATGGGTTTATCGCTTTGTCCGCTGATAGCGAGCGTACCATCGAGGTCTCCGCCCATTTTCGCCATATCATCCGGGATGAACGGGTTGGCGATATTCAAGGGGAAGTGCATGAATTCGATATTACCGCTGATATGGTCGGTCTCGCCCATCTGGTATAAGGCGGTAATGGCACTTACCTCTTTCCGGTCTCGGAAAAGGTGCATATCCACTTGATGGTTCCCCTGCTCTAAAGGTAGATAGACAGCGTTGAACATGAGTTCGCCAACCCGCTCGTTCTCATAATACAGATCATCAATGTTCATATCCGCTACGACCATGAAGGCAGAGTCGGAAGGAGCGTACTGGAAATCGGCGTTCAATATACCTTTCATCGGCGGGATATAACTGAACGCATTGGAGATAATCGCAAGGTCAATCTGGTTCAATTCGGCGTGGACTTCCTCCATTTCGTCATTTTCCGCTTGGGAATGTATCCAGAGGGAGGCGTTATTATCTCCGCTGAGTCGCAGGTTTGCCTCGATATCCTTCATGCTGTGTACCGCAACGTAATTATCCGGGTTCAGCTTGAAAGGGCGGAACGCTATGATCGGGTCATCGGGGAAGAAATGGAACTTGACCCCGTTCTGTATTTTATCGGCTCGGATTCCGAGTAACAAGCCGATCTTGCCTTTTCCGTCTTTGAAATAAAGGCGTGCGTCACCGAAGCCATAACGTATTTGCCCGTCTAGCCTAGCATTGAAAGGTTGTTGCTGCCTGTATTTATTCTTGATCACTTGGGCGCTATAGAGTATTCCGAGTGAATCTTGGTGCATCTCCGCCCGTATGGTATCAATCTGCATTGTATCCCGTGCCAGATCGTAAATGGAGACATCCATGCGTATACCCGTTTCCGGTGAGGTATAGGCGTTCATAGCTATGCTCTTGAAGTCTACGTAATAGGTTTGGAGATAGTTGTAGATCGGATTGTCTTGTCCTGCTCGTACCTCGAGGTACATATCGGGGAGGAGTGGACGAAGGATCTCTAGGTTGACTGTCGAGTCTCGTTCCAATTGTAGGACGATATCATTCGATACTTTGGTCAACTTATCCGTGATGTGATGTATACAATCATTACCCGTGAGGATGATCCCTAAATCCCCAGCGTGGAAAGACACACGGGTGGTATCGATATCTGTCCGGGCATGCAAGGTAAGCGTTTTCGGCTTGAAGCTTTGTTTCGAGGTGACGATCTCCCAGTTTCCTAACGTAATGTCTATCTTGTTGTTCTCTTCCAGATTACTTTCCGCCTCGGCGAAAAGCTGGAAGGAGGTGGCGAAAGGATTTGCCATTAGGTGCATACCCTGTAAATCAACGTTCTCCACATCCGCTATCAACATTGCTTTCACCTCGTGCTTGTGGAGGGTCGCATTTAAGGAGACATCCATTTTCGCTAACGGGTATTTGCTAAGCAGGTCTACTTTCAGCAAATTCTTTTCCAGAGAGCCATCAATGGATACGTTCGATACCGATGAGGCGCCGTAGCGTATATCCGAAATCTTACCGTCCAGCTTGGCCCACGTGCGTTCAGAGAAAGGGTCTGTGCCCCGGCCTTCCGCTTTGACGGAGGCGGTCAGCCCAAATAGAGAGTCTTTGGGCATGAAATGGGTAGGTTCCAGACTGTCTATCCGTAAATTAGCCTCGTAATCCGGTTTCACCGGATGATAGCGGGCGGTCAGATCTACTTTGCCTTTATCTTGGGTAAGAGTAAGCTCCGTACGGTACTCTTGATTCGCAAGCGTAGCCTTTCCCTTCAACTGAATGCCTGCCGGAATGGCAAATTGATCCCGTTGGGCGGCGGGAAGCATCGCCAGCAAAAAGTCCAGATTACCGGATCGAGCCTTTAACTGAATCTCACCGGTTCGCCGGATGCTATCCGTCACGGACTCCATGCTACCCGTGACGTTCATCTGAAACGCTCCCGGCAGCATGATATCGCCTTGTGTGATACGTATACTGGAGAGGTTGCCTTCTACGCCAGCCGTAATAGCGAGAGGCTTGTCCGGATAGGCTTTTTTGAAATCCTCCGGAAGAGAACCTGCTGCTATCAATAAATCTTCTTTCCCCAACGAGGCGTTTAACAGGGCTTTCATGCTCCCTTGCGGATGATCCTCGAGGAAGCTCCAAGGGATAGTCGCTGTCAATCTCACTTCGGAATTCGGTGTCTGGAGAAGTAGGTCCGGTACATCTATCTGTTCATGGTCACTCCGGATATTTCCTGCCAATGCTGAAACCTTGAGGCCGGAACGTTCTTCCACGAAGAATTCCTTGATGTGGGCGTTTATTTCTTTTCCTTGATAGAAGATGGAATCGATAGAGGTGTTCAGGTTCGTTAAACGGATATGGGAGAAATCGAGTCCTTGCTCGGGTGCCGCGTAATTCCCGTCATAGGCGAATGTGGAATTCGTTATGTCAAAGTTTCTTGCCTTATATTGTTCCGCTCCAAGATCCACGAGGCCGTTATTTAGCCCAGCTTTATCTACGAAAGCTGTAAGTCGTAACGAATCCGAGGGTACTTGTAGGGCGAAAGCTACCCGGTTCAAGCTAATCTTATCGAGCTTGAGTACCCAGTTCAAGGGTGTGGATGTCGTGTCTTCTTTCGAGGTTGAGTCATTTAATAGAAGGGTAATGGCGGTATCGGATAGATCTACGGTATTCAATGTAGCTTTCTCCTCGGACAGGTCTATGCGATCGGCGTGTAGGTAAAGTTTCCCCAAGAATCCCTTGATTTCCATCCCTTCAATCATAGTCCCAGTATTAACCTTTACGTTCCTGAGATCGATCGCCTCTACCAATACTTGCTTCCGCAAAAGAGGAAGAGCACGAATCCGTACCGTCAAGCTCTGTAAACTCAACAAGGTATCGGCGGGAGGATTCACCACCTCGACGCCCTTAACCGTAAGGTCTAACGGGAAAGATAGCCTAATCCGCTCGATCCCGATCTGCATACCGGTCGTTTTTCCCGCATATTCGGTCGCTTTCCGTACTGCGAAGTTTTGGAAAGGAGGTATATATAATGATATAGAGAGTAACAATACCAATGCGATCGGTATTAGGCATATCACTCCTATCCGTTTAATCCATACGCTCATGTTAATACTTTTCTCTTTTTCTTATTTGTTTATTTGCCTGTTTTTATGACGATCGCCCCGTTTGCGCCTCTCACCCCGTATTCACCGGCGTCTTTCAATACTCTTAATTCCGAGACATCTTCCACGGGCATCGTGTTTAGAACAGATAAGTCCATCGGTATACCGTCTACCACTACTAGCGGGTCACTAGGACTGTTTAGGGAAACGCTCGCACGGATGCGTACGGAACCATCGGCGAATGTTATGCCACTCATCCTTCGTAGCAGGCAATAGAGATCCCGGCATCCGGTTTTCTGTATCTCTTCTTTATTCATAACGCTTGAGCTGACTATTTTGTTTCGTTCCCTTTCCATAATTTCTTTCAGGGCCTCATCAGGTTCAAAACTACGCTCTGCGTTGAATGTGCTATTCTTTAAAGTAATGGTTATATAATTGTATCCGTTGACCGGGACTTTGACTACATTTCTTGTTTTCTTAATAGTGACGAACAAGGTATCATTCAGGTTAGCCTCCGGGATAGTGAATACGCCATGTTTGTTCGTTTTCACGGTGATCGGATTCTGACTGCCTAGCGTGACCGGATAGCGTTTAATCATTTTATCACTGATGTCACGCAATACACCGACTAAAGTATCATTCTGTGCCAAAAGTATTTGGCTGCTGAATAATAAGATGATGATTGAAAAATAATGTATCGTTTTCACAACTCAATCTTTTTAGTTGGACATAATACAAAGATAACATAATATTTCTTAAAGGCGGAGTTTTAGGGCAAATTCGTAATAGGTATTATTTTTATGTTTCTATATAGTTTCATTTGTCGCTAAAATGAGATTACTATAAATGGAAATCATTACATTTGCCAAAATAAAATGAACGGTATGGAATTTGATTTAGCCTATTTGTGTAAAGAGGTTCGAGAAATAGCTCGTGCTTCTGCGACATTCTTAAAAGAAGAACGCCGAAAGTTTGACCGAAACTTAGTGGAGGAAAAAAGTGCTCATAACTATGTATCTTATGTGGATAAAGAATCGGAACGACGGATCATAGAGGCTTTGTCTACTTTGCTACCCGAAGCTGGTTTAGTCACAGAGGAAGGTTTTGGGAGTTTGACTGATGAGGAATATTGTTGGGTGATCGATCCTTTGGACAGTACTTCAAATTATATTCATGATATCGCTCCTTATTACGTAAGTATCGCTTTAAGAAACCGGGAGGAGTTATTGCTAGGAGTAGTTCATGAGGTGTGTAGGGACGAGTGTTTCTATGCTGTGAAAGATGGTAAGGCTTACTTGGATAGGAATGAGATACATGTATCGGATGTATCAGTATTGGATAAAGCTTTTGTTGCGTTGGGTTTTCCTTATAATTCTGATGCTTATCGTCCGGTAGCCGCTCATTTGGTTGATAGATTGTCTGGTTTTGCGGGAGGTACCCGTTTAATAGGGTCTGCTGCCGCTGAACTGTGTTATGTGGCAGCAGGACGTTTTGATGCTCGTATAGAATCCTATTTAGGCTCTTGGGACGTAGCTGTTGGTGCCTTGATTTTATTGCAGGCGGGAGGAAAGATATCGGATTTTGATGGCGGAAAGAACTGTTTTTTTAGTGAGGAGGTAGTTGCTAGCAATAGCAAGATTCACACTCTTGCGTTGTCTTTGTTGCCTTAATTCTAGAGTGATTCTGTGTATTCTAGTGCTTTTGTGTGTATTTAGAAGGTAAAAGAGTTTAAACTTACTTCTTATTTGCAGGGTGTTTTATCTGTTCTGATTTTCAAAGTGGATGGAGGAATTCAAATGCCCGTAAATTCTCCTGTGTGTCTAATTTAGTAAAAAAAATTATTGCTGTCCGATAAAATTCAGAAAACGCGATACAGTATGGCTCGAACGCA
>ERZ778512.138-NODE-138-length-78765-cov-7.287448_pt1 | contig 78765 bp, 88 predicted proteins | sample MGYA00510346_ERZ778512 | MGnify/ENA primary metagenome ERZ778512 (study PRJEB29527, sample SAMN07138962) | mouse gut metagenome | material: feces | host: mouse | place: China:Nanjing | collected 2016-01-25 ...
TTATACATGGTTAGATTATATATGTCAAGAGAAATCTATAATTAAATTTTAAAGTATACACCTTTGTATAAAGTACAATCATATACAGAGGTGAGAAATAATGGATTATTCTGAGCTTGATAAATGTTTTATAAAAAGATTATCGCAGCTTCGCGGCTTGAAAAAGGTTTCGGCGCGTGAAATGAGCTTATCTATCGGGCAAAGTGAAGCGTATATTAACAGTATTGAAAACGGCAACAGCCTGCCGTCAATGACGGTTTTTTTCTACATCTGCGAATATCTCGGCGTTACTCCGAGTGAATTTTTCGATTTCGATAATCGTAACCCACAAGAGACCAGCGAGCTTATCGCGGGTTTTCGGCGGCTAAACCTTAAACAGCAGGGGCTGGTGCTCGCGCTGATAAAGGAGATCACGCCGCGGTGACGTTCGCCCTATATTTTTCGCCCGATAAACGCGCGCGTTATCGGGCTTATGGGTCTGCGCTTTTTGGTATGGGATAAGTTCCGATTTGTGCGGCCGATCACATTATAAAGCTGCGTTTTTTGTATGAAAAAACAGCCTTTTGTGCAGATTGCCCAAAAAATCGCAAAAATATCTCAAAAAATTCTCTGGGGTAGCGGAATATTATTTTACTTTGGTGGTTGAAAATGGCGGCTGTTTGTGGTAAAATAATTAACGGCGGTTTGTAAAAGTGTGCCGCCGTGGCGATGAAGTCGGAGGTTGCGCGGGTCGTACCCGCGGTAATTTCGACGGAGTATGTTCGGATTGAATTCGGGCGAAAAGTTTTACGGGGCGCGTGTTCGTTCCCGATGCGCCGTTAAAGTGTCCGAGAGAACTCGGGTAACTAACAGGTGTGTCACGGAAAATGAAACACACGGCTCGGTGGATTTTTCAGAAAGCCTTCGCCGGCAATTTGCTCCCCCGCTTGCGCAAAAGGGGGAACGAAAAGACAAGCGGAAAGTTACTCGTCCGCGAAAACATCTACGAAGAAAGGTTGAAAAATCAATGGCATCTAATGAGAAGGTAAGGATCAAGGTCAAGGGTTACGAGCACAGCGTTGTGGACGCGGCTGCCGCTAAGATCGTTGACGCTGCTAAGCGCAGCGGTGCGAGAGTTGCGGGTCCCATTCCGCTTCCCACAGACAAGCAGGTCGTAACTATTCTGAGAGCGGTTCACAAGTATAAGGATTCCCGCGAGCAGTTCGAGATGAGAACTCACAAGCGCCTTATCGACGTTATCCGTCCGTCACAGAAGACCATCGAGGCTCTCCAGTCGCTGGAGCTGCCCGCAGGTGTAGAGATTTCAATGGATATCTGATTATAGATTCGATTGGAGTTATGTTGGCGGGATACGTAATTCTCACGATCGTACAAGCCAACCACTAACCGAACGCCTTAAAGGCGCAAGGTCACGTTGAGGAAACTCAACCAATAACCAAAGGAGGAAAAGCCGAAATGAAAAAAGCTATCATCGGCAAGAAGATCGGCATGACGCAGGTCTTCGACGAAGCAGGCAAGGTCGTTCCCGTTACCGTTATCGAAGCGGGTCCCTGTGTAGTAGTTCAGAAGAAAACGAACGAAAACGACGGCTACGAGGCTGTTCAGCTGGGCTTTGGCGAGGTGTCGGCAAAGCATGTGAACAAGCCCGAGCAGGGTCATTTTAAGAAGAATGACGTTGCGTTCAAAAAGACCCTTAAGGAGTTCCGCTTTGACGATATCTCCGGCTTCAACACCGGCGATGTTATCAAGGCCGATGTATTCGCAGAGGGCGACGTTATTGACGTTGCGGGCGTATCCAAGGGTAAGGGCTACGCGGGCGCTATCAAGCGTCACAATCAGCACAGACTGAGAGAATCTCACGGTACGGGTCCCGTTGCAAGAGAAGCGGGCTCTATGGGCGCTTGCTCAAGCCCGTCGAGAATTTTCAAGGGCAAGAAGATGGCAGGTCACTTGGGTGCGGAGAATGTTACCGTTCAGAACCTTGTCGTTGTTAAGGTTGACGCTGAAAACAACCTTATCGCGGTAAAGGGCGCGGTTCCCGGACCTAAGGGCGGCGTTGTAACTATCTGCGACGCGGTTAAGGCATAAGAGGGGAGGACGATACTATGTCAAAGATAAATGTAGTTGATATGGCGGGTAAAGTCGTTTCCGAGCTTGAGCTTAACGACGCGGTTTTCGGCATTGAGCCGAATAAGACCGCAATGCACTCCGCAGTTGTAAACTATCTCGCAAATCAGCGTCAGGGCACACAGTCCACTCTTACCAGAACAGAGGTAAGAGGCGGCGGAAAGAAGCCGTGGCGTCAGAAGGGCACGGGTCACGCAAGACAGGGCTCGACAAGAGCTCCGCAGTGGAGACACGGCGGCATCGCGCTGGGTCCGAAGCCCCGTTCTTACAGATTTTCGCTGAACAAGAAGGTGAGACAGCTGGCTATCAAGTCGGCGCTGTCGAGCAAGGTTCTCGAGAATGAGATGATCGTTGTTGACGCGATCACTGTCGACGAGTTTAAGACCAAGAATATGGTCAATATGCTCAAGGCTATCGGCGCGGATACCAAGACGCTCATCGTTCTTGATTCCGCTGACAAGAAGGTCATCAAGTCCGCGAACAATATCGAGGATGTAAAGACCACGCAGGTAAACACGCTTAACGTTTACGATATTCTCAACTGCAACAAGTTCGTTATCGTAAAGGGCGCTGTTGAAAAGCTTGAGGAGGTGTACGCATAATGGAAAAGGTTGCACAGGACATTATCATCAAGCCCATTATCACCGAGCATTCTATGGATTGCCTCGCACAGGGAAAGTACACCTTTAAGGTTGCGAAGTCCGCAAACAAGATTGAGATCGCCAAGGCTGTCGAGCAGCTGTTTAAGGGGGTCAAGGTCGCTAAGGTAAACACCGTAAGCGTTCGCGGAAGAAAGAAGAGAATGGGCAGAAACGAGGGCTATACTTCCGACTGGAAGAAGGCTATCGTAACTCTCAAAGAGGGTTCTAAGACTATTGAATTCTTCGATGGAATGATTTGATTAAGGAGTGAAGGAACATGGCTATTAAGGCATACAAGCCCGTCAATAACAGCCGCCGCGGCATGACCGTTACGGATTACAGCGGGTTATCAAAGGTAGCTCCCGAAAAAAGCCTTCTGGAGCCCATTAAAAAGACTGCCGGCAGAAACAGCTACGGTCGTATCACCGTAAGACATATTGGCGGCGGCAACAGAAAGAAGTACCGCGTTATTGACTTCAAGAGAAACAAGAGAGGCATGAACGCTACCGTTAATACTCTTGAGTACGATCCCAACAGAAGCGCGTTTATCGCTCTGGTTCAGTACGAGGACGGAGAGAAGAGATATATCATCGCTCCCGACGGTCTGAAGGTAGGCGACACCGTTCGCGCGGGTTCGGACGCGGATATCAAGCCCGGCAACGCGCTGGCGCTCGCTGATATCCCCGTAGGTACCGTTATTCACAACATCGAGCTTTATCCCGGTAAGGGCGCACAGCTTGTACGCTCTGCGGGCAATATGGCTCAGCTGATGGCTAAGGAGAACGGCTACGCGCTGCTCCGTCTGCCGTCCGGCGAGCTGAGAAACGTTTCCGTAAATTGCTACGCATCTATCGGGACAGTCTCCAATCTCGACCATGAGAACGTAAATAGAGGTAAGGCAGGTAAGACCCGTCATCTCGGTATCAGACCTACCGTCCGCGGTTCCGTTATGAACCCGAACGACCACCCGCACGGCGGCGGTGAGGGTAAGTCCCCCGTTGGACGCCCCGGTCCTGTTACTCCGTGGGGCAAGCCCGCTCTTGGTTACAAGACGCGTTCTAAGAAGAAGGCGTCCGACAAGTTTATCGTTAAGAGAAGAAACGGTAAATAATAGACTATTTATTCTGCGGTTGCTGTTAATAAGAACGGCGTTGCGTATTTGGAGCGCGGGGGCAGAAGTCCCTAAGGAACGCTCCGCCGAGCGCGTAAAAACGTTTTTCGCTGCTCATTAACTTGCAGCTCAACTGAAAGGATTTTTTACAATGGGAAGAAGCATTAAGAAGGGACCTTTCGTGCAAGAGGCTCTGATGAAGAGAGTTCTTGACATGAACGAAAAGGGTGAAAAGAAGGTTCTGAAAACTTGGAGCCGCGCTTCGACGATTTTCCCCGATTTCGTAGGTCATACGTTTGCCGTTCATGACGGCAGAAAGCACGTTCCGGTATACGTTACCGAGGATATGGTAGGACACAAGCTCGGCGAGTTTGCTCCCACGAGAACTTATAAGGGTCACGCGGGAAGCAAGACCACAGGCAAGAAGTAAGGAGGAGAACTATGGAAGCTAAAGCTATTCTGACGCAGGTTCGTATTTCTCCGAGAAAGGTCGGCATAGTGCTTGATCTTATCAGAAACAAGCCTGTGGAGGTCGCTATGGCGATACTCAACAACACGCCCAAGTCCGCAAGCGAGCCGCTTGCAAAGCTGCTGAAGAGCGCTGTTGCCAACGCAGAGAACAATCACAATATGGATACTTCCAGATTGTATGTTTCGGAAGCTCACGTTGGTCCGGGCATTACGCTCAAGCGTATCAGGGCTAAGGATCATGGCCGTGCTCACAGAATTTTGAAGAGAACGTCCAACATCACGCTGGTTGTTAAAGAAGCTGAATAAGGAGGAGAATTACAATGGGACAGAAGGTTAATCCACACGGTCTCAGAGTGGGTGTAATCAAGGATTGGGATTCTCGCTGGTTCGCGGGCAAAGCAACCTTCGGTGATACACTTGTTGAGGACTATAATATCCGTGATTACCTGATGAACAAGAGAATGTTCAACAAGGCTAACGGAGAAAAGACCGCGCAGCAGCTCTCGAGAGCTGTCGGAATTGCCAAGGTCGAGATCGAGCGCACAGGCGCCGACAAGATCAAGGTTTATATTCACGCGGCAAAGCCCGGTATGCTTATCGGTGTAAAGGGTGCGGAGATCGAGAAGCTCCGTGCGGAGATCGAGAAGATCGTCGGCGGAAAGAGCGTTTCCCTCGATATCGTTGAGATCAAGAATCCCGATCTGAACGCTCAGCTCGTTGCTGACAACATCGCAATGCAGCTGGAGGGTCGTGTATCCTTCAGACGCGCTATGAAGCAGGTGATCGGCAGAACGATGAAGAGCGGCGCCAAGGGTATAAAGACCATGGTAAGCGGCCGTCTCGGCGGTGCGGAGATCGCTCGTTCGGAGAGCTATCACGAGGGTACTATCCCGCTTCAGACACTGCGTGCGGATATTGACTACGGCGTAGCGAGAGCGAACACCACATACGGCGTTATCGGCGTTAAGGTATGGATCTACAACGGCGAAGTGCTCAAGGGCGAGATCCCCGCACAGAGATCGGAGCGCCACGACAGACGCCGCAATGACAGAAACAACGGTGGCAGAGGCCGCGATGATCGCCGCCCACGCAGACCGAGAGAAGCTAAGAAAACAGAAGGAGGTAACGAATAATGCTGCTTCCTAAGAGAGTAAAGTACAGAAGGGTGCAGAGAGGCCGCCGCAAGGGCGTGGCTACAAGAGGCAATACCGTATCCAACGGACAGTTCGGTTTGCAGGCACTCGAAGCTGCATGGATAAAGTCCAACCAGATCGAGGCGGCTCGTATCGCTATGACACGTTACATCAAGCGTGGCGGTCAGGTTTGGATCAAGATATTCCCGGATAAGCCCGTTACTACAAAGCCGCTCGGCACTCGTATGGGTTCCGGAAAGGGTTCTCCCGAATACTGGGTTGCCGTTGTTAAGCCCGGACGCGTTATGTTCGAGATCGCAGGCGTATCCGAGGAGACCGCAAGAGAGGCTATGCGTCTCGCGATGCATAAGCTGCCTATCAAGTGTAAATTTGTTAAGAAGGAAGACGGAGGTGAGCTTTAATGAAGGCTTCGGAAATTAAATATCTTTCGGAAACAGAGCTTGAAACTAAGCTCGCCGAACTCAAAGCAGAGCTCTTTAATCTTCGCTTCCAGCTTGCCGTAAATCAGCTTGACAATCCTACAAGAATCAAGGCTGTCAAGAAGGATATCGCCCGCATCAAGACTATCCAGCGCGAGCGTGAGCTTACGGCACAGAATTAAGGAAGGAGGATAAGAACTAAACATGGAAAGAGCTTTAAGAAAGACAAGAGTCGGCAAGGTAGTCAGCAACAAGATGGACAAGACGATCGTCGTTGCCATCGAGGACAATGTTCGTCATCCTCTTTACAAGAAAATCGTAAAGCGCACCATTAAGCTCAAGGCTCACGATGAGCAGAACACCTGCAACATCGGCGACAGAGTTGAGATAATGGAAACTCGTCCGCTTTCCAAGGACAAGAGATGGCGCCTTGTAAATGTAATTGAGCGCGCTAAGTAATATAGCGGACAGTATTTGAATTTTACGAAAGGAGAAGTAATGCCATGATTCAGATGCAGACATTGCTTAAGGTTGCCGACAACACCGGCGCCAAGGAGCTTATGTGTATCAGAGTGCTGGGCGGTACCCGCAGAAGATACGCTAATATCGGCGACGTAATAGTTGCTTCGGTCAAAAAAGCTACACCCGGCGGCGTTGTTAAAAAGGGCGACGTTGTAAAGTGCGTTATCGTTCGCTCGGCTAAGGGCTTGAGACGCGACGACGGCACATATATCCGCTTTGACGAAAACGCGGCGGTAATTATCAAGGAGGACAAAAATCCGAGAGGTACTCGTATTTTTGGGCCGGTTGCCAGAGAGCTTAGAGATAAGGACTTTATGAAGATTTTGTCCCTCGCTCCCGAAGTACTGTAATGGAGGTGTACTGATGAATAAGCTTCATGTTAAAGTTGGTGACACCGTAATGCTTATGGTCGGCGACAAGAAGGGCGACAGAGGCAAGACCGGAAAGGTTCTCACCGTTTCCCCTAAGGAGGGCAAGGTCATAGTTGAGGGCATCAACATGGTGACCAAGCACGTAAAGCCCCGTCAGCAGGGTCAGCTCGGTGGCAGAGTTCAGGCCGAGAGCCCGATTTACGCTTGCAAGGTTATGCCCGTTTGCCCTAAGTGCAGCAAGCCTACCAGAGTTGGTCACAAGATTGAGGACGGAAAGAAGATAAGAATTTGCAAGCACTGCGGCGCAGAGCTGAAATACTAATTAACCAGACGACTTGTCGGGTACAAGCAGCACGGAATGATAACGGTGAATTTATTCATAGGTTCTTCCGTTGCTAAAATCCGGCAGATAGGAGAAAGTAACAATGGCTAGAATGAAGGATTTCTACAAGGAAACCGTAGCCCCCGCCCTGTTTAAGAAGTTTGGCTACAAGTCTGTTATGCAGACACCGAAGATCGATAAGATCGTAGTCAACGTAGGCTGCGGCGAGGCTAAGGAAAACGCGAAGATCATTGAGAACGTAATGGCGGAGCTTGCTGCTATCACGGGTCAGAAGCCCGTTGCGTGCCGCTCTAAGAAGTCCGTTGCGAACTTCAAGCTCAGAGAGGGTCAGATCATCGGCGTTAAGGTAACACTGCGCGGCGAGATCATGTACGAGTTCCTCGACAGACTGTTCAACGTGGCTCTGCCCCGTGTACGTGACTTCAGAGGTATTAACCCCAACTCCTTCGACGGACGCGGCAACTACTCGTTCGGTCTGAAAGAGCAGCTGATCTTCCCCGAAATTGAATACGACAAGATCGATGCGGTCCGCGGTATGGATATCAACTTTATTACCACCGCTAAGACCGATGAAGAAGCAAGAGAGCTGCTCACGCTTATGGGCGCTCCGTTTGAGAAGTAATTTTGGAGGAACAAGATGGCAAAAACGTCTTTAAAGCAGAAGCAGCAGAGAACGCCTAAGTTCTCCACTCGTGCTTACAACAGATGCAAGATCTGCGGCAGACCTCACGCTTATCTGCGTAAGTTCGGCATTTGCAGAATTTGCTTCAGAGAGCTTGCGTATAAGGGTCAGATTCCCGGTGTGAAGAAGGCAAGCTGGTAATCACCAATTAGCAAATCGGAATTTTTACCTCATCGGACGGAAGTTTGCAATAAAGTCCGATCAAGAGGAAAATCAAGTAGGTACGACGGGCATAAGGCGCGTAACGCTTTTAATAGCGCCCGTAACGGCTTACGTTTAGGAGGTAAATGAATGCAGATCACTGATACTATTGCGGATATGCTGACAAGAATTCGTAACGCTAACTCCGCAAAGCACCCAACTGTTGACATTCCCGCTTCCAACCTCAAGAAGCAGATCGCTCAGATACTGCTTGACGAGGGCTACATCAAGGCTTTTAAAGTTATTGATGACAGCAAGCAGGGCGTTATCAGAGTAACACTTAAGTATACCGACAGCAGAGCTCAGGTTATTACCGGTCTGCGCCGCGTATCTAAGCCCGGTCTTAGAATTTACTCAAACTGCAAGGATATGCCGAAGGTAATGAAGGGTCTCGGAATTGCGATAGTTTCCACTTCCAAGGGCATCATGACCGACAAGAAGGCTCGCGAGATGAACGTCGGCGGCGAAGTTCTTGCGTTCGTATGGTAATAGGAGGAATAGTAATATGTCAAGAATTGGTAGAATGCCTGTTACTGTTCCCGCAGGCGTCGATGTAAAGATCGACGGACCGGTCGTAACAGTAAAGGGTCCTAAGGGAACTCTTACCAAGGAGTTCAATCACCTGATGAATATATCTCATGAGGGCGCGGAGATAATCGTTTCCCGTCCCAATGATGAGAACCTTTCCAAGTCGCTCCACGGTCTGACCAGAACGCTTATCCACAATATGGTAGTAGGCGTTACGGAGGGCTTCAAGAAGGAGCTGGAGATCAACGGCGTTGGTTTCAGATGTGAGAAGCAGGGCAAGAAGGTCGTTATGAACCTTGGCTTTTCTCACAAGGTAGAGGTTGAGGATACCGACGATATCAAGCTTGAGGTTCCCGCTCCCAACAAGATCATTGTAACGGGTATCGACAAGCAGAAGGTCGGACAGATGGCTTCCGAGATCAGAGGCAAGCGTCCTCCCGAGCCTTACAAGGGCAAAGGCATCAAGTACGTTGATGAGGTTATCCGCCGCAAGGAAGGTAAAGCCGGCAAGGGCAAGAAGTAAGGAAAGGACTGAAAGAAAATGGTTAAAGCTATTGATAAGAATAAGAGCAGACTTCGCCGTCATAAGCGCGTCCGCTCTAAGATCACAGGCACTCCCGAGTGTCCCAGACTCAATGTTTTCCGTTCTTCCATGCACATTTACGCTCAGATTATTGACGACGTAAACGGCAAGACCTTAGCTTCCGCATCGTCGGCAGTAAAGGGCTTCGGACAGTACGGCGGAAACGTTGAGGCGGCTAAGAAGGTCGGTCTTGCGATCGCAGAGGCGGCTAAGGCTGCGGGTATCACAGACGTCGTTTTCGACAGAGGCGGCTATGTATACCACGGCAGAGTTGCGGCTCTCGCCGAGGGCGCAAGAGAAGGCGGACTTAATTTCTGATAAGGAGGGAAACAGACTTGGCTAATTTTGAAAATACAGAAAACGAGCTCTCCGAGAAGGTTGTTGCCATCAACCGCGTTTCCAAGACGGTAAAGGGCGGACGTATCATGAAGTTCTCCGCGCTGGTAGTCGTAGGCGACGGCAACGGCACAGTAGGTTTCGGTATGGGCAAATCCAACGAGGTTCCCGACGCTATCCGCAAGGGAATTGACGACGCGAAGAAAAATCTTCACAAGATCGCTCTTAAGGGCACTACGATCCCCCATGAGATCACAGGCAAATTCGGCGCAGGCGCGGTTCTTATGCGTCCCGCTCCCGAGGGTACAGGCGTTATCGCCGGCGGTCCCGTTCGTGCCGTTATCGAGATGGCGGGCATCAAGAATATCCGTACAAAGTCGCTGCGTTCAAACAACCCCTGCAACGTTGTAAGAGCTACTATGCAGGGTCTTACAAGCTTGAGAACGGCAGAAGAGGTCGCTGCGCTCAGAGGTAAGAGCGTTAAGGATCTCTAATTGCGCAGATGGCAAATCGATAGACTGCGTTGAGGCGCGGAGTGTCGAAACGGAATCTAACGTCGATTTGCGGTTTAAGATAAGGAGAAATATCATGGCATTGAAAATAACGCTTGTACGCTCGCTTAACAGCTGCAAGAAGAATCAGATCGCCACCGCGTATTCCCTTGGACTGCGCAAGGTGAACTCTGTAACAACTCAGCCCGATAACGAGGCAACAAAAGGTAAAATCAAGACTATCGCTCACCTGGTAAAGGTTGAAGAGGTTTGATTATACAAAAACATCTAATTTTTACTAGGGGGTGCAAAGCAATATGAAGCTTCACGAATTACAGCCGGCGGCAGGTTCGGTCAAGGACGTAAAGCGCATTGGACGCGGTCACGGTTCCGGTCAGGGCAAGACTGCGGGCAAGGGTCACAAGGGTCAGAAGGCACGTTCCGGCGGCTCTATCAGACCGGGCTTCGAGGGCGGTCAGATGCCGCTTCAGAGAAGAATGCCGAAGAGAGGCTTTAACAACATCTTCGCAAAGGAGTTTGCGACTATCAACGTGTCCGAGCTTGAGAAGAGATTTGAGAGCGGCGCTGTTGTTGACGCTGACGCTCTTATCGAGTGCGGCGCTATCAAGGACGCTAAGGACGGCGTGAAAATTCTCGGCAACGGCGAGCTTACAAAGAGCCTGACCGTAAAGGCGGTAAAGTTCACCGCTGCCGCTCAGGAAAAAATTGAAAAGGCAGGCGGAAAGGCTGAGGTGATGTAATTGAACGGAATGCTTACAGTCTTTCGTAACGCGTGGGTAGATACTCAGCTGCGTAAGAAGATCTTGTATACGCTGTTTATACTCCTCTTGTTCCGCTTGGGTTCATGTATTTTCGTTCCGTTCCTTGACAACGCCGCGATATCGCAGATGATCTCGGGGGCGTCACTGCTTAATTACCTTGATGTAATGACGGGCGGCGCACTCGGAAAGGGCACGCTGTTGGCGATGTCCATCACTCCGTATATCAACGCATCGATCATTATTCAGCTTCTGACTGTTGCGATACCGCCGCTCGAAAGGTTATCCAAAGAGGGCGAAGAGGGCAGAAAGAAGATCAATTCGATTACGAAGTTCACCTCGCTCGGTATAGCGATATTCCAGGCGACGGCGTTCTACTTCTCACTGAGAAACGGTACGACGGATTCAAATGAAAATCATGTTGCGATTTTAAAGTTCGGCGACGTTCTGGATACTACGAGCAACACGTTCTCCGTGGTGCTTTCGGCGATAACCATTATCGCGTGCTTCGTTGCGGGTGCGTCGGTCATTATCTGGCTGGGCGACCGTATCAACGAAAAGGGTATCGGAAACGGTATCTCCATGATCCTGTTCGCGGGTATCGTGGCAAGAGTTCCGGAAACAATCGGAAACTTTATCGGCATTATCTCGTCCGATCCCGACAATATCGGCGTAAACCTTGTATTTATTATCGCTACCGTGATTATCTTTGTTGCGATGATATGGTTCGTTATTTTTATGACGAACGCGGAGAGACGTATTCCGGTTCAGTACGCAAAGCGCGTTGTTGGACGCAAAATGTACGGAGGACAGTCTACTCATATTCCGATCAAGGTCGCAATGAGCGGCGTTATGCCTATTATCTTCGCGATGTCGCTGATGTCGCTGCCTCAGACGATCTGCTTCTTCTTCGGTATAACCGGTAAGGGCGATACCTTCTGGGACGGCTTTGTGAGATTTTTCTCGCAGCAGTCGGCGGTGTATGCGGTAATTTATTTTGTACTGATTATCGCGTTCAACTACTTCTATGTGGCGATCACGTACAATCCCGTTGAAATTGCGAACAATCTGAAAAAGAACAACGGCGCGATACCGGGTTATCGTCCCGGTAAGCCAACGTCCGATTTCATTTACAATTCGCTTAACAAGATAACGCTTATCGGCGCGATTTTCCTTGGAGCTATCGCGATATTCCCGATCATACTCTCGTGGATCAACCCGAGCTTCTCCGCTGTATCGCTCGGCGGTACTACGATGTTGATCATCGTCGGCGTAGCGCTCGAAACGGTTCGTACTCTCGAGAGCCAGATCATGATGCGTCATCACCCGGGCTTTTTGGACTAACAGCTGAGTAGCTTTAATACAAGAGGAGCTTGATTATGAATATGATTTTTTTGGGCGCTCCCGGCGCCGGCAAAGGCACACAGGCAGAGGTTGTCTGCAAGGAGCTGAATATTCCCGCGATATCGACGGGCAATATGCTGCGTGAGGCCGTTAAGAACGGCACCGACGCGGGTCTTGCGGCAAAGAAGTTTATGGACGCGGGCGAGCTTGTTCCCGATGAGGTCGTTATAGGCATTCTGAAGGACAGGATAGCTCAGGATGACGCCAAGAACGGCTTTATCCTCGATGGCTTCCCCAGAACAGTTGCTCAGGCGGAGGCGCTTGAGAGCATGGGCGTACAGATCGATAAGGTAGTCGAGATCGAGGTATCGGACGAGGCTATCACGGCAAGAATGAGCGGCAGACGCGTTTGCGAGGGCTGCGGAAATTCTTACCACATCGAGTTCAAGCCCACCAAGGTCGAGGGAGTTTGCGACGCTTGCGGCGCTAAGGTCGTTCAGAGAATAGACGACAAGCCCGAGACAGTTCAGGCTCGCTTGAAGACCTATCATGAAAAAACGGCTCCTCTTAAGGATTACTATCAGTCCAGAGGAAAGCTTGTTTCGGTTCAGGGACAGGACGAGATCGCGGAGACCTCTAAGCTGGTTCTCGCTGCGATCAAGGGCTGAGTCCGTTAGAAAGCGTACAGGCAAATGATACAAATCAAAAATCCAACCGAGCTTAAGGCTATGATGAAAGCAGGCGAGCTTGCCGCACAGGCGCTTGCGCTCGCGGGGAAACATGCCGTTCCGGGAATTTCAACGTGGGAGCTTGACAAGATCGTCGACGACTTTGTTCGTTCTAAGGGCGGACATTCTCCCTGCAAGGGCTTTGAGGGCTTTCCGGCGCATAACTGCTACTCGATAAACGAGGAGCTTATCCACGGTATCGCTTCAAAGAAGAAGATACTCAAGGAAGGCGACATCATCTCCTGCGACATCGTAGCGGAGCTCAACGGCTTTATGGGCGACAATACCAAGACTTTTATGGTCGGCAAGGTGTCCGAGGAAGCGGAACGGTTAATGAAATACACCGAAGAAGCTTTGTACAAGGGCATAGAGCAGGCTGTTGCGGGCAACCGCATAGGCGACATTTCTCATGCGATCCAAACTCACGTGGAGAGCGGCGGGTATGCTTGCGCCGAGAAGTTTATCGGACACGGTATCGGACGCGATATGCACGAGGATCCCGAGGTTCCGAACGAGGGCAAGGCGGGGCATGGTCCGAGACTTATGCCCGGTATGACGATCGCTATCGAGCCTATGGTCAATTCCCACTCGCGGCGGGTAAGGATATTGAGCGACAAGTGGACGGTGGTTACCACCGACGGAAGTCTTTCCTGCCATTTTGAACACACTATCGCCATTACAAACGGCGAACCCGTGATACTGACACTGGAGAGCCACTGATGGATATTAAAGTCGGAAGAGTGGTCATAAGCTCCGCGGGGCACGACGGCGGTCGGCGTATGGTCGTGACAGGAGCTGACGGCGGATATGTTTTCGTCGCAGACGGAAAAGAGCGAAAGCTCGCATCCCCGAAAAAGAAGAATATAAAGCACGTCTGCGCGACCTCGTGCTCGATAGAGCTTGAGGGATTGACGGACAAAAAACTGCGGCAGACGCTTAGAGCGTTGAGCCCCGAATGCACGTTACAGGAGAGTGAATAGCTTGTCTAAGGAAGATGTATTGGAAGTAGAAGGAACAATTCTTGAGGCGCTCCCGAATGCTCAGTTTAAGGTGGAGCTGTCAAACGGTCACCAGATTTTAGCGCACATCAGCGGCAAGCTGAGGATGAATTATATCCGTATCCTGCCGGGCGATAAGGTCACCGTTGAGATGTCTCCCTACGACCTTACTAAGGGCAGAATCACATGGCGTGCCAAGTAATTTGCATCACCAAATGATGCTGCCGCAAACAGTGAACCTTTAAGGAGGGTAATACAATGAAAGTTAGACCTTCGGTAAAGCCCATGTGCGATAAGTGCAAGGTCATTAAGCGCAAGGGCAAAGTTATGGTTATTTGTGTTGAACCCAAGCACAAACAGAGACAGGGTTGATCCCTATTTTTAAGGAGGAAATGCTATGGCAAGAATTGCCGGTGTGGACCTGCCTAAGGAAAAGCGCGTTGAAATCGGCTTGACCTATGTATATGGTATTGGCAGAAAGTCCGCTAACGATATTCTGGCAAAGGCGGGTGTTAATCCCGATACCCGCGTTAAGGATCTGACTGATGAGGAAGAGGCTAAGATCCGTGAGGTCATCGACAAGGATGGCTATGTTGTAGAGGGCGATCTGAGAAGAATGGTCGCGCTTAACATCAAGCGTCTGGTTGAGATCAACTGCTATCGCGGTATGCGTCACCGCAAGGGTCTGCCCGTCCGCGGTCAGCGCACCAAGACCAACGCCAGAACACGCAAGGGTCCGAAGAAGACCATTGCTAACAAGAAGAAGTAATTAGGAAAGGCGGTAAATAAATGGCACAGGCTAAAAAACAGGTTATCCGCAGACGCCGTGAGCGCAAGAACATCGAAAACGGTGCGGCTCACATTCAGTCGTCTTTTAATAACACTATCGTAACCATCACCGACCTTCAGGGTAACGCTCTTTCATGGGCTTCCGCAGGCGGCTTGGGATTCCGCGGCTCGAGAAAGTCCACTCCGTACGCGGCGCAGACCGCTGCCGACGTTGCGGCTAAGGCTGCTATGGAGCACGGACTTAAGACCGTTGAGGTTTTCGTTAAGGGTCCCGGCCAGGGTCGTGAGGCGGCTATCCGTGCGCTTCAGGCTGCCGGTCTCGAGGTAAAGCTCATCAAGGACGTAACCCCTATCCCCCACAACGGATGCCGTCCCCCCAAGAGAAGACGCGTCTGATCGAGGACACGAGGTCAATATGGTAAAAACAACAGCATAAAAACCGAGCGCGACGTTTGCTCGGCGTCGGCTGTTCAGCCGATATGTAATTAGATTAACGGAGGATTTTATATTATGGCAGTAAATCGCGACCCGATTTTGAAAAAGTGCAGAAGTCTTGACATCAGCCCCGCTGTACTGGGCTATTCCGAGAACAAGAAGTCCAAGAGATTCCAGAAGGACGGCGCACGCCGCAAGAAGGTTTCCGAGTATGGACAGCAGCTCAAAGAGAAGCAGAAGCTGAAATTCGTTTACGGCGTTCTTGAAAAGCAGTTCTATCACTACTATGAGCTGGCTACCAAGGAAGAGGGTATCGCAGGTGAGAACCTGATCAGACTTCTCGAGAGCAGACTTGACAACATCGTTTTCAGAATGGGTATGGCTACGACACGCCGCGAGGCTCGTCAGCTTGTAACTCACGGTCATTTCTGTGTGAACGGCAAGAGAGTTGATATCCCCTCTTACAGAGTTAAGGTAGGCGACACCATTTCTCTCCGCGAGAAGAGCAAGAAGAGCAAGAAGTTTGAGCAGATCGCAGAGGTTGCGGGCGGCAGACTTACTCCTATGTGGCTCGACGTGGATAAAGAAAAGCAGGCAGCTAAGGTAACACGTTCTTTCCAGCGCGAGGATCTCGACTTTGAGATCGCAGAACACTTAATTATCGAGCTGTATTCTAAATAATAGCAGGCGGTTGTTTCCCGCGGTTCGGGCAAAGTCGATTTGTTTCGGAGTAATACGGGAGCGCTGTGATGCATACAGATATTTAGTGCAGTTATTTTTAATTCACGCACGGCGCGGTGTTTGCGCCGCGTGATTTGCGTCAATACTTTATTGTATAAGGCGCGGCGCGTGATTTAAAATTAACAGTGAATACGGCGGGCTTGCGGTGTAAGCGCAGGTCGGTGCACAGGATAATTAACTAAAGGCAGTGTATCACTGCCGACGGAAAAGCTGGTGGGAGGGTTACCAAATGCTTGAAAAAATTGAAAAGCTCAACATAGAGACCTTCAAGTTAAGGTCGGACGGAACTTATGGAATGTTCGTTCTGGAGCCTCTCCAGAGCGGATATGGAAACACATTGGGCAACAGCCTGAGACGTGTGTTACTCTCCTCATTGCCGGGAGTTGCCGCAACGTCTGTCAAGATCGACGGCGTTCAGCACGAGTTCTCCACCATTCCCGGTGTTAAAGAAGACGTTACTGAAATAATTCTCAATATCAAGGGACTGAGAGCAAAAATGTACGGCGAGGCTCCAAAGACCATTTATATCGAAGCAGAAGGCGAATGCGAGGTCACTGCGGGAGATATCAAGACCGATTCTGAGGTTGAGATACTTGATCCCGGAATGCACATCGCGACGCTCGGCGCAGGCGCTAAGCTGTATATGGACATCACGCTCGACAGAGGCAGAGGCTATGTCGCTGCGGAACAGAATAAGGCTCAGCTCCAGCCCGTGATCGGTGTAATCCCTATCGACAGCATTTATACCCCCGTTCTGAAGTGCAACTACACCGTTGAAAATACGCGTGTTGGGCAGAGGACTGACTACGAAAAGCTCATCATTGAAATATGGACAGACGGTACGATCTCCGCTAAGGAAGCCGTTTCCTATGCGGCGAAGATCCTTATTGAAAGACTTCAGCTTTTTGCGGAGCTCTCCGACGAGACAAATCCGCAGGAGCTTATGGAAACAAAGGAAGAAAGCCGCAAGGACAAGGTTCTTGAGATGACTATCGAGGAGCTCGAGCTGTCGGTGCGTTCGTTCAACTGCTTGAAGAGGGCGGGCATAAACACCGTCGAGGATCTCGTAAACAAGTCGCCTGAGGATATGATGAAGGTGAGAAACCTCGGTAAGAAGTCCTTTGATGAGGTCAAGGCTAAGCTCCAGTCGCTGGGCTGCGACCTTATGAGCTCTGAGGAAAACAATTAATCGGTGCAGTTTTCCATTTGGGAAACTGGCGCAATGTAAGATAAATTCTACCGAAAGGAGAAAATAAAATGCCAGGTTCAAGAAAGCTGGGTAGAGCCAGCGACCACAGAAAAGCAATGCTCAGAGGCATGGTCACTTTTCTGTTTGAAAACGGAAAGATCGAAACTACCGTGACCCGCGCTAAGGAAGTTCGCGCGGAGGCGGAGAAGATGATCACTTTAAGCAAGGTAAACACGCTTCACACAAAGCGTCAGGTGTTCTCGTACATCACCAAGGAGGACGTTGCGAAGAAGCTGTTTGACGATACCGCGGAGGGCAAATACGCTTCCCGCAACAGCGGTTACACCAGAATTTACAAGCTCGGTCCGCGCCGCGGCGACGCTGCGGAAATGGCGATCATTGAGCTTATCCGCGATTGATTTTTATAACTTTTCCCTCCCGCTTTCGGGAGGGATTTTTGTCGAATAAGGAAGTTAAGAAACTACCGATTTAATCGCGGATTTTCAACCGGGGGCGGGGAAAACCGCGCAAAAATAACGTTTATATAGATGAAAAACGTTTCATTTATAAATTTCCTAAAAGCAGAAGCTTGTGCACTGATTAAAAATCGGTATCTTTCAATGATTTGGCGCAAATTACCAAAAATGCTGAATTGGTTTATATATTATAACAAGAACATTTATGTTGACATTGCGGAACAAAAGGTGTATAATGAAAGTGTAAAGAAAATTCTGCCAAGTGCTGATAGTAGTTGAGGATGTTTAAACAGGCATTTTAGCAGAATTAAGCGATGAGGATTATGTTCTTGTTTCAGAGGAAGAGTATGTTGAAGAAGGCGGATATGTCTTCAATGTTAAGACATTTGTTGAAGGGGGAATGGAAACTTATTCCGGAACTCTTGGTTCAAAAACCTATAGATGTGAGGCAACTTATTCTTTACCATCACCGGGAGGAGTGCAGAATAAGTGGGTAATAATGTTGGTAAAAGGAACATTTTCTTGTGACAAAGAAAATAATCAGGCTAATGTAACAAATTGTACTAAAGGATATACTCCTCTTTTAGGGTTATATAATGTCAAAGAAGATACAATAAAGACAGAAGACAATAAAGGCGGTTTTTGGGGCGGTAATCGTTATGCATATATAGAGTATGATGCGGTGATGTCTAATGGCGGTAATACGTATAAAACCTTTACGTTAAAATTTGACGTAGATGTGAATGGCGATTATCATATCAAAACATCGCCAACAGCAGACGGAACGGAGGTAGGCTGATGAAATTGACTGATAATTATGAAGAGTTAAAGAAATACTCGGTGCGTGAGCTTGCGGGCGCGAGTTTAAGAAGGTTATGTGAGAAATTTTTTGAGAAAAAGCCGGCAAGACTGGCAACAAGTGCTGTTGCGGCATTTGCTGCGTGTTATGGAGCGAGAAAGGTGCTCCTCTATAATTGGTGGGATTACGCAATACAAGCCTTGCTTTTCATCGTATTGGTTATGAGCGTATCGGTTTTTGTATCGAATATCGGTATGTTTACGAAGCGAAAGTTTATTGTAACCGCGTCAATTTCTACGGTGCTGTTATGGATAGCTGCGGCTGTTGTCGGAGAATATACAGCCATTGATTTGACCCACATGGAAGTTCTTCCCGGTGCGATCGGCAGAGCATTGTTGTTTTATGTACCGATATTTATTATCATATTTGGAATGGTTATGCTGCTGTTTACACAATTTACCCGCACAAAAAAGAGATCGTAACATCTATCCCTCTCGCTTTCGGGAGGGATTTTTATTCATAACTTGTCCGCTTTTTTCAAAAACCCCTTGACAAATTTCGGCGAATGTGATATAATTGTAACGTTGAAAGTACATCTGTTATGGGGGTATAGCTCAGTTGGGAGAGCGCTTGCTTCGCATGTAAGAGGTCAGGGGTTCGAATCCCCTTATCTCCACCATACAAAAATCCCCTTGCAAAAGCAAGGGGATTTTTGTATGGCGCAAAGCTCTCGCCGCGCGTCCGACGGACGCGTGACGGATGCTCTTTGCTAGCGCAATTTTTCGCGAATTGTCATGATGGCAATTTGATTTTGCCCGCTTTGCGGTCAAAATTTCCGAAAAATCGCGCCGCGCTCCTCTCGTATAATATGGTCAGGAGGAAAAATGAAACGTATTGCTAAATTTGAAAAGGTGTCAATTGAACAGTGGCGTCAAGGATATTCGAGGGCGGACGCGGAGCGTGTTTATGAGAGTATCGCACTGCCGAAACGTGCTACTTCGGGATCGGCGGGGTATGATTTTTTTGCGCCGTTCGATATTGAGCTCAAGGCGGGCGAGACCGTAAAAGTGCCGACGGGTATACGTGTTAAGATATCCGAGGGGTGGCTATTGTCGCTTTATCCACGCAGCGGATTGGGCTTCAAGTTCCGTTTGCAGCTCGACAATACCGTCGGGATAATCGACAGCGACTACTACTTCTCCGACAACGAGGGGCATATCTTTGCAAAGCTTACCAATGACAGCAAGGAGGGCAAGACGGTCACTGTTGCGGCGGGAACAGGATTTATGCAAGGCATATTTACCGAGTACGGCATCACCGAGGACGACGACACGGCCGGCATCCGCAACGGCGGTTTCGGAAGTACTACGAAATAATAACGAATATCCCCGAAAGACATTAGCGCGGTCGTCTTTCGGGGATTATTTGCGTTATTTTGGTTTATTTTTGCCGTATTCCGCACAAATTTCAGACAGCGTACATTCCGCACATTTCGGCGCTCTCGCGGTGCATACTCCTCTGCCGTGCCATACGAGGCGGTGACAGAAATACAGTCCCTCCTCAGGCGGGACTATCGCGTGGAGCTGCTTTTCCACCTGTGCCGCGTCCTTGCCCTGCGACAAGCCGAGCCTGTTCGTGAGCCGTATAACGTGCGTATCGCAGACCATTGCGGGCTTGCCGTACAAGTCGCCGACTATAAGGTTGGCTGTCTTTCTTCCGACACCCGGGAGCTTGACAAGCTCTTCTATACTATCAGGTACGGTGCCGCCGTGTACGTCATTCAGCATTCGGCACATCTCCACGATATCCTGTGCCTTGGTGTGGTATAGGCCGCAGGATTTTATGTACCCCTCTACCTCGGAGACCTCCGCCTTCGCGAACGCGTCAACGCTAGGAAAACGCTCAAACAGCGCGGGGGTCACAAGATTTACGCGTTTGTCGGTACACTGTGCGGAGAGCCTTGTCGCGATAAGCAGCTCGTGCGGCTTGGTGTACAGCAGTGCGCATTTCACCTCGGGATATTCCTGTTTAAGCAGCTCGATAATTTGAGCTGCCTTTTGTTTTTTCGTCATTGGTCTTCCTCATCCTCTGTCGGCTCGGGCAGCTTTGCCGCCCGTATTTTCAGTATATTTCTGTCCTCGACCTGTAAAACGGCGAGCATTACGCCCTCGTATTCCACGGTGGGCGGCACTAGGTCCGTGCCCTCGGGGATATATCCGAGCTTGTCGGTGACAAAGCCCGATATCGTCTCATATTCGTGATCCTCGGGCAGATCAATGCCAAATAGTCCGAACACCTCCTCGGGGTCTGCCTCGCCCGCGGCGTCGTAGGTGTCCTCGCCGATCTTTGTGATAAGCTGCTTTTCGTCGTCGTATTCGTCCTGGATATTGCCCATGACCGCCTCGATAAGGTCTTCGAGCGTGACTATGCCCGCCGTTCCGCCGTATTCGTCGACGACCACCGCCATTCCCGATTTCATTTCGGTGAGCGTTTTGAAAACGTCAGGACAGGAGCAGGACTCGGGAACATAGCTTACGTCGCGCAGGAAGTCGCCGATCTTGAAATCGGACAGATCGGTCTTTCCGATAAGGCATAACAAGTCTTTGACAATGATTATGCCGACGATCCTGTCAATGCTCTCCTCGTATGCGGGTATTCTCGAGAATCCCAGATCGAGAGCAAGATATATCAGATCGTCCAGCGTTATCGAATTTACGTCAACACCCACTATATTCGTGCGGTGGGTCATAACGTCGGCGGCGGTGCGGTTGTCAAACTCGAAGATGTTGTTTATCATCTGCGCCGAGTTCTCTTCTATGCCGTCCTCGTCGTCGTCATTTGCAAGCGCGTCCACAAGGTCGCGCACCTCGTCCTCCGTAACGTCCGCGTAATTTGCGCCGAGCGCCGATTTCAACAGCGCCGTAAGCCCCTTGTTAAGCCAGATCAGCGGCGCTAAAAGCACCTTTCCGACCTTGTGGTCGTTATGATCGTTTTCCTGTTTTTCGTTAATACTTCGACTGCCGTCAGTATCCATAAAACCTCCGTTAATAAATTATAAATTCAAACCCATATTTTCGTCATTGGGAGCAAACCCCAGCGACGCGTAAAGCGGTCTGCCGTTTTCGGTAGCGTCGAGAGAAACGTAACTTGCTCCGCGCCCCCTAGCCTCGTCAAGCAGCATTGTTATCATTTGCCGCGCAATACCCCGACGACGATAATCCGCGTTGGTGTATACGTTCATAATGTGAGCGCGTTTTCCTATCGGGTGATCAAAGGTAGGCATAAGCGTGATGTAACAGATAGTCGCGCAGCCCACAGCCTTTTCGCCGTCGAACGCAAGCACGGTGGTCTGGTCGCCGCTTTTAAAAAATTCCTCGGAAAGCCGCGTGAACTCTCCCTCAAACTCCGATTCGGGTTTATTGTAAATTCCGCAAAGCAGTTCGATACGCAGCTTGATAAAATCACCTATGTGTTCGGGGGCTGCCTTTTCATATGTTATCATTCGCCGCTCCTTTTATCCGAATTCTTTAAGAAATCTCATATATGTTATCAGTAATACGGACTTCCACCAGTTCGCCGATAAAGTATATTCCGCGTAATCGTTATACCACGCCCACGGCACGGTATACGAGCCGTCTTTGAGCTGCGCCTTGGCAAGCAGCTCACATTCTTTTTGGACAAGCTCTTTGTTGTTCTCGAAGAACATACTTTCATTGTTGTTGATAAACATTGATGGGCGGCAGACGTACTCGGTTTTCCACCTTTCGGTATCGCGGCAGATGTCGTTGTTGATCTCCTCTTGCAGCTTTTCCGCGAACGTGCGCATATCCACAAGCTCCAAGCCCGTTTCCGAAAGATATTCGTATAATCTCATAAGGCAGTGTGCGTTATGAGCGTCACCGACAGGCACTTTGGAAATAAACCACTCATACGCCTGCTTCGCTATCGTTTCCGCTTTTTTATACAAACGGCTGTCCTTATCCGCGAATTTCAGGAAAAATCCCGCGAGATGGGCGGTCGGATTGTAGCTGAAGTCTTCTTCTCGGTTTTCGGAGTAGCTCCACCATACCGCATGAGGGTAATCGTCGTTTGATTTTACGGTATTGAGCCACTGGTTATGCTTTTTCGAGAAATCCGCACCGCTGTCAAGGTAGCGAAGAATCCCCCCGATAATCGGATGAGAGCCGTCCTCAAAGCCGATTTCCCGCAGTATCTCGCAAGCGTTCCATGTATGCATGGGGTTGGAATTCGGATTGAAGTTGTCCGCCTCGAGACCGTGACCGAAGCCGCCGTCCGAGTTCTGATACGCTGCAAGCGCCGTCAGAACGTCCCCGCGGTCCCCGTTCTCAAAATGATAACGCCAGCGCGCAAGCTCCAAAGGACGCGCGTTGCGGTAAATAAAAACGCGCGCATTTGCATAAATCTCGTCAAATTTATTCATCGGCATCCTCCGTTCCGAAAAACAACCTTTCCCCGTTTTGTCTCGCGACATCTATCATTTCTTCAGTGGAAACGCCCTTTATCTCAGCCATTTTCGCGGCGGTGAACGCTATCATCGAGCTATCCGAGCGCTCTCCTCTGTGAGGAACGGGTGCCATATACGGGCAGTCCGTCTCGAGCAGCAACCTGTCGATCGGGGTTTCCTCGCAGACAGCCCACGCTTTCTTTGAATTCTTGAACGTCAGTACTCCCGTAAAGCCGATATACATTCCGAGCTTAACGACCTCGCGGGCGGTCTCGGCGCTGCCCGAAAAGCAGTGGAGTACTCCGCGCGGCTTATATTCTTTCAGTATTTCCATAGTATCCGCCGACGCGTCGCGCGAGTGGATAATTACGGGCATATCAAGCCTTTCCGCCATTTCGAGCTGCTTTACAAAGACTTTGCGCTGTATATCGCGCGGCGGCTCGGGATAATGATAATCAAGACCTATCTCCCCCAGAGCGACAACTTTTTTATGTGCCAGAAGCTTCTCCAGCAAGCTCATCCAGTAGTCGGGAAGATCGGCGGCGTGTTCGGGGTGAATTCCCGCCGCCGCGTAAATATAATCGTAACGCTCCGCAAGCGCGATTTCCTCCATGCTTGACGGAAGATCGCAGCCGATAGCGAGAACGCGTCCGACATTTTTGCTCGGCAATTCGGCGAGAATTTTGTCTAGATCCTCGCCGAAGTCCTCTTTCATGTAATGCGCATGTGTGTCGAATATGCCGCCCATTTATGCCGCTCCGTTAAAGTATGCTTCGAGAACGAGCTGTTTGGTCTCGTAGCTCTCCAACGGCAGACGCCCGCGACCGCCGAAAAGCTTTTCGGTGTCGCCGAACGCCGACAGGAATGAGCGTTCAAGCATTCCCGCCTTGTCCTCGCCTTCAATGCTTACGCAGTCAAAGAACATCAGTAGACGCGCGGCGGTCTCGTCGGGCTGCCAGTATTCCGCGGTGTTTTCCTCGGCGGCGGAATTGCCGTATAACTGCCGTAATTGAGCGAGCAGCTCCTCGGCGTACATCTTAGCGCCTACGCTCGGTACGTTACCCGAAAGCACCTCGCCTTGTTTTACGAACATCGCGCGGATAATGTGGCTTACGCCTTTTGTCATACGCTCCTCGAGAGTTGCTGGCGCGCCCTGCTCGTCTACCTTTGCTACCATATCCTCGGTGTTTTCTTTATGTGTTAGATTATTGTCGGCAGTCTGTTTCTGCGCCGACTTCTTGGTATACGCGGGCGTAAAGGCAGCCTCGGATTTCACAAAGCTGTCGGTATGCTCAGTGGCAAGCGTACTGGTTTTCGTTTCGGTGCGCTGTGTTGACGTTTTGGTCAGCGTGGTTTGATTGACGGAACCAATGTCCGCTATTCTTGAAATATCCATACTTCATTTCCCCCTTCCATGGGTAAATTGCAAAAACCGCAAATGAACTATCTTATTATCATATTATCGTGATCATCATTGCATAACTCGTCGTCGTGATCGTGCGGCTGAAATCCTACGATATCTCTGCCGCGCGTACTATATCTGTCGCGCTGGGCGTCAACATACTTCTCGAGAATCTCCGAAAAATCCCTCGGACGCTTTATCGACTTTATCTCCTTTACAGGAGTGTCAACATCCTTGCAGTTGATTATCACAGTGCCGCAGCCGAACATTCTCTGCCCCAAAGGCAGACGAAGACTTTTGTCGAGAACGCGGTACAGCTCCACTTCGTCCTCGGTGATGTTAAGAAACCCTTTGCGGGTTATAAGCTTCTTTTCGGTTAATATATAACGTGTAAACGACCAGGGAAGCCCCAAAAACGTTCGCTTCTTGTCCGTCCACACCTGTCCGGGGATAGGCTTTGCCATACTTGTCAGTCCTTTCTTATCTGATCGTTGAGCCGTTGGGTACATCTTTATCAAGGAACAGCACACGAACGTCGTCCTCGCCCGCGTCGCACGCGAGTATCATGCCCTCCGACAGTTCTCCGCAGAGCTTTGCGGGCGACAGATTAGCCACGAACACTATTTTTTTGCCGATCAAGTCTTCGGGCTTATACCACTTCGCGATACCGGAAACTATCTGTCTGCCGTTTCTGCCGTCGTCGATGGTGAGCTTGAGCAGCTTTTTCGCCTTGGGTATTTTCTCACAGGCGGTTATCTCGCCGCTGCGGAGCTTGATTTCGGCAAATTGATCTATATTGATGATATTCGCCTTGTCCAAGTCCTCGTCCTCGCGGATAGTCTTTGCGGGCTTTATCAACGCATTCAGTTCTTCGATCTCCTTTTCAACGTCAATTCTCGGGAACAGAACGCCGCCCTTGTGCACGGTGACATTTTCGGGCAGCTTTCCGAACTCTCCCAGAGTATCATATGCAGTAAGACCCTCGTCAGCGCCTATTTGCTCCCATATTACGGGCATCGTGCGCGGCATAAACGCTGCCAGAAGTCCAGAGCAGATGCGTATGGACTCGAGCAGGTTATACAGAACGCTTGCCAGACGCGCCTTTTTCTCCTCGCTCTTTCCGAGTACCCACGGCTCGGTCTCGTCGATATATTTGTTAGCGCGGGAAACTACCTTGAATATCTCCTCCAGCGCCTTTGCGAGCTGTGCATCTTCTATAAGCGGCGTGACCGTTTCACGCAGCGCCTCAGCCATACCGATAAGCTCGTTGTCAAGCGTTTCGGGTTGCCTGTCCGTCGGGAGCGTGCCGCCGAAATATTTGTCCGCCATCGCGACAGTACGGGAAACAAGGTTGCCCAGATCGTTCGCGAGGTCGGAATTTATTCGGCTTATCATTATCTCGTTTGAAAAGTTGCTGTCCGAGCCGTATGGCATATCGCGCAGTATCTGATAGCGCACCGCGTCCGAGCCGTAGCGCTGCGCGAGCACGAACGGGTCGATAACGTTGCCGATGGATTTGGACATCTTCTGTCCATTGAAGTTTATCCAGCCGTGACCGTACAGCTTTTTCGGCAGCGGCAGATCAAGCATCATCAGGATAGCGGGCCATACTATCGAGTGGAAGCGCACGATCTCCTTAGCGGTCATATGCATATCGGCGGGCCAGTACTTGCCGAAGTCGTCAAACTTGCCGTTTTCGTAACCGAGTGCGCTGATATAGTTCGTCAGCGCGTCCACCCAGACATATACGACGTGACCAGGGTCGAAATCCACGGGAACGCCCCATGTGAATGAGGTACGCGAAACGCAAAGATCCTCAAGTCCCGGCTTTATAAAGTTGTTTATCATCTCGTTGACGCGGCTCTTCGGTGAGAGATAATCCGTTTCGGTGAGGAATTTTTCCACCTTGTCCGCGAATTCCGACAGCTTAAGGAAGTACGCCTCCTCATGAGCGTCGACGACCTCGCGTCCGCAGTCGGGGCACTTGCCGTCCTTCAGCTGGCTCTCCGTCCAGAAGCTCTCGCAGGGAGTGCAGTATTTGCCCTCGTACTGTCCCTTGTAGATATAGCCCTTGTCGTGGAGCTTGCGGAACACCGACTGAACTGTCTTTATGTGATAGTCGTCTGTGGTGCGGACATATCGGGTGTAGCTGATATCCATAGTCTCCCAAAGCTTTTTGAACTTCTCGACTATATTGTCGACATATTCCTTTGGTGCAACGCCCGCGGATTTGGCTTTTTGCTCGATTTTCAGACCGTGCTCGTCCGTTCCCGTCAGGAACATTACGTCATAGCCCTGCATTCTCTTGAAACGCGCTATTGTGTCGCAGGCTACGGTCGTGTAGCAGTGACCTACGTGCGGTTTGTCCGACGGATAGTATATAGGAGTGGTTATATAGTATTTTCCTTTTTGGTTCATCGGTATCTTCCCCTTTTCCAACTTTTGTGAAATTTGTAAATATTGCCCTAAAAAGCGCATACTTATATAATTATATTATAGTACATTTTCACGCATTTTTCAAGTATTGTCAAAAAAAACAAGAAATTTTTACATATTACATAAAAAAGACTTGATTTTTTTTGCATTTTTTAGTACAATAGAGATAGGTACAAATTTCGGGGGCTCGGACTGTGTATTTTTTACAAACTTAGGGGAAGTGTTCGCGCCTTCAGATATTAGGAGAATAGCAAAAAATCGGAAAGAGGTACACAAATGTCAAACAGGCTATTTCAGGGAATCGTCCATCAGATGAAGGACACAGTCAACAGAGTTATCGGCGTTATTGACGAAAACGGAACCATCGTCGCGTGCAGCGATCTTACCAGAGTGGGCGGGGGAAACGACTTCTTCTCCATTGAGCTGGGGGATTCGCACGAGGTGTTTATCCGCGACGGATATACCTATAAGCCGTTTGGTGTTCATATCAAGCCCGATTACGCGGTGTTTGTGGAGGGTACCGACGAGTCCGCTTCGAAGTACGCGGGCATTATCGCTATTTCTCTTTCCAGTATTAAGCAATATTATGACGAAAAGTACGACAGGAACAACTTTGTCAAGAATATTATTCTCGACAACGTTCTGCCGGGTGATATCAGCCTTAAGGCGCGCGAGCTGCACTTTAACGGAGACATCAGCCGCGTGGTGTTTCTGATAAGCGTAATAGCGTCAAACGACGTTTCTGCGTATGACGTTATTCAGAATTTGTTTCCGGACAAGAACAAGGACTTCGTTTTCAATATCACGGAGACGGATATCGTGCTTGTCAAGGAGGTCAAGAACAATATCGACGTCAAGGATCTCGAGAAGCTGGCACGCAGCATTTCGGACACGCTGTCGAGCGAGTTCTTCACCAAGGTGAACGTCGGCATCGGTACGCCTGTGCTCGGCGTCAAAGAGCTTGCGCGCTCGTTCAAGGAGGCGCAGACTGCTCTGGAAGTCGGAAAGGTTTTTGATACCGACAAGAATATCGTATCCTACGACAATCTTGGTATCGCGAGACTTATATACCACCTGCCGACTACGCTTTGCGATACGTTTCTCAAGGAAGTATTCAAGAAGAATTCGATCGAGAGTCTGGATCACGAAACGCTGTTCACTATCCAGAAGTTTTTCGAAAACAGCCTGAACGTTTCCGAAACGTCCAGAAAGCTGTTTGTTCACAGAAATACGCTGGTTTACCGTCTGGATAAGATCAAGAAGCTGACGGGTCTCGATCTGCGTGAATTCGATCATGCGATCATCTTCAAGATTGCGCTTATGGTCAAAAAGTACCTCGCCGCAAATCCGACCAAGTTCTGACAAATCCTATAAATTACGGCTGCTCTTTGGCTGATTTTAATCAACGGGGCAGCCATATGGTTTGTTTAGAACGTTTTGTGCAGTAAAAAATGACAAAGATAATAGACAGAAAATATATAATTGGGAAATTTGACATTGCTTATTTTTTATCGGGGGGAGTTAAAATCTTATGGTAGAAATGAAAAACGTCAACGTCCATTATTCCAGCGGCGTTGACGCTTTGGTTGACGTAAATCTCCGTATAAACGACGGAGAATTTGTGTTCATAGTGGGCGGAAACGGCGCGGGCAAATCCACGTTGCTGAAGCTTATGATGAGAGAGCTGGTGCCGAGCTCAGGCCGCGTATTCGTAAATGGATATAATCTGTCCAAGCTGAAGGGAAATAAGGTTGCGAAATTCCGCCGCTCTATCGGGGTGGTGTTTCAGGAGTTCCGTCTTATTCAGGATTTTACCGCGTATGAGAACGTATCATTCGTGCTGAGGATTGCCGATCAGTCGGGAAAGTACATACGTCAGAGAGTTCCGTATGTGCTGAATCTTGTCGAGTTGGGTCACAAAGCCAAAAGCAAGACAAGGGAGCTTTCGGGGGGCGAGCAGCAGCGTGTGGCTATTGCCCGTGCTCTCGCGAATGACCCCGGACTGCTCATCGTCGACGAGCCTACGGGTAATCTTGATCCTAAGCGTTCATATGAGCTTGTGGGGTTGCTCAAGGAGATCAACCGCTGCGGCACTACCGTGGTTATGATCACTCACGAGCATGAGTTGGTGCGTTACTACGGCGGAAGAATAATCAATATCGAAAAGGGTTCGATAACGTTTGACGAGACGATCGGAGGTAACGATGAGGGCGAGTAATGTTAGTTACCTTGTTAAAAAGGGAATTTCCTCCGTCTGGAAAAATTTTATTATGTCGTTCGCAAGCTTTTCGATACTGCTTGTAAGTTTGCTGCAAATAAGTATCGCGGTGCTCATTATGGCGAATATCAACATAATTATGGGCAATATTGAGGATACGAATCAGATTGCCATTTTTATCAAGGAAGACGCGTCGGAGGCGGATATCACACATATAAGGCAGGTTCTTGACGGCAATTCCGACCTTACCGATGTTAAGTATATCTCTCCCGACGAGGGCATTGAGCACTTCAAGGAGGATCTGGGCGAATACTCGGAGCTGTTGGGGTATTTGGAGGAAAACCCCGTACCGCACTCATTTTTCGCGAGAGTTACCGATCTGTCGAAAATACGTCCCGTCGTTACGGCGATATTGAGTATCGAGGGCGTGGAGGAGGTAAGGGCGCCTTATGATTTCGCGAGCGCGCTCCAGAATATCAGGAGCATGTTTTCGGTGATTGTTATCGGAATACTGGTTACGCTGGTGGTCGTAAGTATCGTTATCATTTCAAATACCATACGCTCAAGCGTGTTCGCGCGCCGCAATGAAATAACAATTATGAAGTATGTCGGAGCGACAAACGGCTTTATAAAACTGCCGTTTTTTGTGGAGGGCATGTTTGTGGGTGTGCTTGCGGGAGCAGCTTCTTGGGGGTTGGCGTGGTTCATATATGATTCCATTTTCTCGCTGTTTACCGATAACTTCACGCTCTGGGAGATGTTCGGGTTCTTTAATCTGATCCCGTTCGACAATGTGTGCTGGACGGTGCTCGGTATTAACTGCGCGGCGGGAGCTCTGCTCGGCGCGGTCGGTACCGTTATCAGTATGGGAAAATATTTGAAAGTATGAGGCTTATAGTCAGGCTTGTATCGACGGCTGTCATTATTGCTGTGATAATATAAAGTTCGTCGGTAATGGATAAATAAGGAAATAAAATCAACATAGATTTGTAGCATGAAAATCCAAAAATGTCGCATTTTTGCGAAACAAAAAATTGACGGCTTCATCAGGGCAGCGCAACGAAGCGCAAAGCGCGGAGTGAGCGAAGTGTAGGCAAGCCGGCACACTTGTATTGACGAGATTTTGGATTTTCGAATTAAGATAGGAGAAGTCTGTGAATAGGAAAATATCACTCGGTATCGCGATAAGTCTTGTCGCGATAGGATGTGCAATAACGTTCGTGCTGACTTGGACGGTGTCGCTGAGCACCTACAACACGAAGATATCAAGCTCGGAGAAATACGAGGGCGTATATCAGAAGTTACAGGAAATGGACGTTACTGTGCGCAACAATTTCATATACGCGGCAAGCATGAGCGACGATGCTCTGGAGACCGCCGTAATAAACGGCTACGTTTCGGGTATCGGCGATAAATACGCGGCATATTTGCCTGCGCAAACGTATTATGAGCTTCAGCAGACGAGCAGCGGCGTTGTGAACGGCGCGGGCTTTGACGCTGAGGCGGATGGAAGCGGTTATCTAAGGATAACGAACGTTTACAAGGGCGGTTCGGCGGAGTCGAACGGTGTTATCGCAGGCGACGTTATCACGGAGATCGACGGCAGAAGTCTGTTGTCTATGGAGGAAGGCGTGGCTCTCGAGAGAATTGCGGGCGAGATCGGCACAAAGCTCACGTTGAGATTGGTTCGCAGCGGCGAGGAGCTTACGGTAAATCTTATCCGTCAGCAGATAGATATTTCATCGGTATCGGACGAGATGCTGAGCGATAATATAGGGTATATTCGCATCACGTCGTTCAATGCAAAGACCTCGGAGCAGTTCTCGAATTCGCTGAATTCGCTTATCGCGGACGGCGCAAAGGCGCTGATAATTGATCTGAGACAGAACGGCGGCGGTATAATCTCGGCGCTGAAGCCTATGTTGAACAGAATATTGCCCGCGGCGGTCATCGCGACGGCGGAATATGCGGGCGGCGTAAAGAAAACGCTTATCGAGACGGATTCTGAGGAGTTTATCGATCTGCCTATCGCGGTGCTTGTGGACGGCGGTACCGCTTCGGCGGCGGAGCTGTTCGCGGTGGCGCTCAGAGACGTGCATAACGCGCGGCTTATAGGTACGCAGACCTACGGAAAAGCCGTGATACAGACCCAGTATGAATTTCCCGACGGAAGCGCGTTAAGTCTTACTACGGCGGCGATAATCCCGTCTAAATCCGCGCCTTATGACGGCGTGGGACTGAAGCCCGATTACCTCACGGAGCTGCCCTCCGGTGCGTCCATCGAGTATTTGCCGCATGAAACGGACAGTCAATTGCAGAAGGCTATCGAGATACTCTCTCCGCAGGCTAATCCGCAGCAGTAAATATCGGGCGATTGGGTGTAAGTTCAACAAATTACAGTCGCAACAGCGGCGCTCTGAATTAAGGGTCGCCCAATGATAAACGCAGCAAAGTGGAGGAATTACCTCTTGGCTGGGGCAGACTTGTATTGTATAGTGAGAAAAGAACAAAAGGCAGCATTTGCCTCCCGACCGGAGAATTTGCCCGGTGCGAGGCTTGCTTTCAAATAAGGAGGATAATATGAATAAACCTATTACCGTATTGACCCGTAAGGGTGAGCAGAAGCTTAAAGAGGAACTGAACGAGCTGAAATCCGTTCGCCGCCGCGATATCGCGGAGAAGATCAAGGTAGCGCTGTCGTTCGGCGACTTGTCCGAGAACAGCGAGTACGACGAGGCGAAGAACGAACAGGGTATGATAGAGTCGAGGATCGCGGAGATTGAGCAGACATTGGCTCACGCGCAGGTCATCGATGATGAGGACGTTTCCACGGAAAAGGTGGGTATTGGTACTACCGTAAAGATACTCGATATGGAAATGAACGAGGAAATGGAGTTTAAAATGGTCGGCACTAAGGAAGCCGATATAAGCAGCGGAAAGATGTCCGACGAGTCGCCGATCGGAGCGGCTATTATGGGGCACGCGGTCGGAGAGCAGGTCGAGGTTGAGACACCATCGGGAGTTATCGGCTTCAAGATATTGGAAATAAGAAAAGACGACGAATAATGAGGAGTAGATAAAATGGCAGAGAATGAAGAAGTAGTTGAAATGACTCAAGAGGAGCTTGACGAGCAGCACAGAGTGCGGCTTGAAAAGCTTAGGGGCTTGAAGGACGCGGGCAAGGATCCGTATACTATCACGAAATTCCCCGTGGATATATACAACAGCGAGATACGCGAACGCTTTGAGGAGCTGGAAAACAAGGACGTTGTTATCGCGGGACGTATGATGTCGCGCAGAATAATGGGCAAGGCGAGCTTTTTCGACGTTCGCGACAGCTCCGACAGAATGCAGGTATATGTGCGTATAGACGGCGTGGGCGAGGATAAGTTCGCGGAGTTCAAGAAGTGGGACTTGGGTGATATTATCGGCGTAAAGGGTTACGTTTTCAAGACCAAAACGGGCGAGATATCCGTTCACGCAACTGAGATAACGCTGCTGTCGAAGTCGCTGCTGCCGCTGCCCGAAAAGTGGCATGGTCTCAAGGATAAGGAGGAGCGTTATAGAAAGCGCTATCTTGACCTTATCGCGAACCCCGACGTAAAGGACGTTTTTGTAAAGCGTTCCAGAATTTTGTCGGAGATACGCAAGTTCCTCGACGGTCACGGTTATGTCGAGGTCGATACTCCCGTGCTGCTTCCGTTGGAGATAGGCGCGGCCGCGAGACCGTTCAAGACCCATCACAACGCGCTGGATATTGATATGTATCTGCGTATCGAGACGGAGCTGTACTTAAAGCGGCTGATAGTCGGCGGATTTGACAAGGTATATGAGGTGGGACGTATATTCCGTAACGAGGGTATGGATTCCACACACAATCCCGAGTTTACTACGATAGAGATGTATCAGGCGTACATCAACTATTTCGATATGATGGATCTTATCGAGGATCTGTACAGAACGGTTACGCTCAATGTCTGCGGCAACGATACCGTAACGTATCAGGGTAAGGAGATCGCGGTAGGTAAGCCTTGGGAGCGCCTTACCATGATCGAGGCGGTCAGGAAATACGCGGGTGTTGATTATAACGACTGGGCGACCGACGAGGACGCGCGTGCGTGTGCTAAGTCGAAGGGCATTGAGGATGAGATCAACGCGAACTCCACAAAGGGCGACGTGCTTATAGCGTTCTTTGAGGCGTTCGTTGAGGACAAGCTTATTCAGCCTACGGTTATTTACGATTATCCTGTCGAGAATTCTCCGCTTGCTAAGAGAAAGCCGGAGTTCCCCGCGTTTACGGAGCGCTTCGAGTATTTCATAAACGGTATGGAATTCGGCAACGCGTTTTCAGAGCTTAACGACCCGCTTGATCAGAAGGAGCGTTTCGTAAAACAGGTGGCGGCAAAGCGCGCTCAAGGCGGCAATGACGCGCAGGTAGATGAGGATTTCATCACCGCATTGGAATATGGACTTCCCCCTACGGGAGGTCTGGGTTTTGGATTCGACAGACTGGTTATGCTGCTGACCGATTCGGCAAGCATTCGCGACGTTCTGCTGTTCCCGACGATGCGGCCGCAGGTATAAATGGGTTAAGAGAAAAAAGATTGGTTTGGTAGTCGGTTATGCGTATGTAACGCCCGCTTAGAACCTGTCCGCATAGTCCGAAAAACAAACGTTGAGCGGCTGTGCGGATAGGTTATTGGGTGTTTGCTTCGCGTGACCGGCTGCCGTTTCTTAACGAGGTGTAGAATATGTCCAAAAAGGAAGATGAAAGGCAGCGTAAGGCTCACGAAGAGTATATAGAGCTTTTAAAGATAAAGCAGGGGCTTATCGAAGAGAGCGAGCTTATCCCCGAAACGGGATACGATAAAATGCCCGAGATGAACGCGTGGGAGAAGTTTAAAAATTACGTGTATCACAACAAGGTTTTTATACTGCTTTGGGGTTTTTTTGGTGCGCTGATGATATTTCTTACGCTTCAGCTTGTCACGCGCAAGGTCAACGATCTGTATGTGCTCGTGATCTCCACCTCCGCGGAGTCGGAGCTTGGATGGAGATACGGCGATCTGGAGGAGGCGCTGACAAAATACTGTCCTGATTTCGACGGCAACGGATATGTCAAGGTCGGCGTAAACTATATCGACCTGTCGTTTGTCAGCGGAGTGTCGGATTACAACAGCGCACAGTCAATGAAATTTTCCGCGGAAGTGTATACGGGAGACAGCCAGATGTATATCGCGGATGAGGGTTTCTGGAAACAAATGTATGAAGCGGAGGGTCTGGAGGAGGAGCTTTTCGTGGACTTTTCGGAGTATTTCTCCGAGGAGGATCTGTTTAACGGCGTCGGACTGCACATAAACGCTACCAATCTGAATAAGGACGCACGATGGGACACCTGTTCGGACAAGATAAATTTCTATTTGCGGTGCGAATACCCTTCTGCTACAGGCAATCAAAAGGACGCAGATGAGCAGCGTGAGCGTGCTCAAATAGTATTGCGGAATATTATTGAGGGCAACGTTGTCAATCCCCCGACAGAGGAGTAAAGGGCTTTTTCTCGCCGCAGCTCACGGGCGAATGAGCCGATTTCCCCTGCCCCGCGCGGATGTCGCAGGGGATATGCTCTGAAAGTTGACGTCTCACAGGTACCTCTTAAGGCTCTCGCAGAAGTCCTGCTCGCGGTCGAGGAGTCGCTCCGCACTCTCGCGTATGCGGCTTTCCGCGGCATGGGAGCGGTTAACGGCATGCTGCATATCTATTATTCCCATGGTAGTACCCTGCAGCATTATCCGTGCGAGATTTGCGCTGCTTTGATTTTTCGCTGTCTTCATGGCGATACCCATTTTTGCCATCGTTTTCACATAGGGAGAAGCTTCATGAGCTGCTTCGCCGCGCCGCGCAAGTTCCTGACGCGCCTGTCCCGCGACGCTTTTGTAGCGCGATACCTGTGCGGATATCTCCTGACGCAGGGCGTTGTTTTTGCAGTGCTTGAGAACGTCGGAGCCTGCTTCGTACGCCATCTGAGCGTTACGGTATACGCTATTCAAAATCTCCGCGCTCTGCTTGTTTTTGAAGTTTGCCATACAAAATCCTCGCTTTCGTTTTTAAGGTAATACCGCACAAAGATCGTGCGGCAGATACATCGGCAAATTTTTCGGCAGAATGCCAAAGACCACGCAGTGATACGGACGTATTTCAAGAGGTTTTGGCAAAATTGACGGGAAAATTTGCATGCGGACACCGTTCAAAGCACGATGTGCGTCTTTGTGCGGGTCGCCAAAAATATTGTGAGCAATTTCCGCGGAAATATTACTTCAAAAAATCCAAGAGGTGAGAGCTATGAAGAGAGAACGCTTCGGAATTTTAACGCTTAAAGGCATTGGTTTTGTCATTCTGGGCAATGTTCTATGCCTGATAATGACTATGGCGATTTTCGTTTTCGGAAGCAATATGCTTGTAAAGGTGCTGGCGATCGCGTTTTCGGCAGTCATTTTCTTTTCGCTGGTCTTTACGGCGGCGTGGAAAAACGGCGTTAAGGAGCGAAATCTGGTAAAACTCGGGCGTGTTGATAATTTGATAAAATACCGTTGGATAGCGATAGGGCTTATAATGTTTGCGTTTGCGGTGCTGCCGACAGTATATCTGCTGATAAATAAGCTGTTTTTCCCCGAGCAGGACAATCTGCTGATTTATCAGTTTATTTCGGGCAGCGCGTACCCGTTGGTACTGACGTTCACCCCGCAGGCGGATGCGCTGGTTTCGCAGGTAAGCCGCGTTGAAGGTATGGATGTGATGTTCCCGGTGTTGATGATAGTCTATTACGCGCTTATTCCCGTTTTCACTCAGCTTGGCTATTGGATCGGTTTTAATGATAAGCTGAATTCGGATAAGATTATGTATTGATAATGCCATTGCTATGGCGGAGGCATATGCCACAAAAGATAAATATGGAATACTGTTTGGGGAACTATCACCAAGCGAATGTATTATCCCAATGTATATTGGGATAGGTGTTTTTTGGCACCTTCGCTTACGATGACCCGTATTGATTTTAAGAGAACGCTCAGATGGAGTGGAACAGATGACGATTGCAAGCAAAATTATTTAGGAAGTGGGACCCAATATGCTGAGATGTATATTGGTGAATAATTTAATAAATTTTATTTAAACAGGGAGAATGCTATGGACAATATTAACAGGTGCGAATGGGCGGGCACCGACACCGTCTACGTCGTATATCACGACTCCGAATGGGGTCGCCCCGAGCATGACGACCGCAAGCTGTTCGAGATGCTTATCCTCGAGGGTATGCAGGCGGGCTTGTCGTGGATAACGATACTCAAAAAGCGCGAAAACTTCCGCCGTGCGTTCGACAACTTTGACCCGAAAAAGGTCGCGAAGTACGGTGATAAGAAGATCGCCGGGCTGCTCGCGGACGAGGGCATTATCCGCAACAAGCTCAAAGTAAACGCCGCCGTTACAAATGCGAAAGCGTTTCTCGAAATTCAGCGCGAATTCGGCAGCTTCGACAAGTTCATCTGGAGCTACGTCGACAATACTCCGATAGTCAACCGCCCGAAAACCCTATCCGATATTCCCGTGAGCACTCCGCTGTCCGACAGGATAAGCAAGGATTTGAAAAAGCGCGGTTTTAAGTTTGTCGGCACGACGATAGTCTACTCGTTTATGCAGGCGGTGGGAATGGTGAACGATCATGTCGTTTCGTGCTTTTGTCACTCGGATAACAGAAAAACGAATTAGAGTTTTTGGCTTACTTTTTTAATTAAAAAAACATTTCGTTCTCTCCAAATGGAGTTTTGTTCCAAAAGTGTTGACAGTTTATAGGTCTTATGGTATAATATTAACGGTAGACTTTGTATTATTTTGCCGATTGATTTTTCCGAAAAGGCAATAATCATCACCCGTAAAGTGTATGGCAATGCCAAAATCCTCAGGGGGTTGGAGACGTTTAATTGATGGAGAAATAGGAAGGTTTTATTATGGTTAAAAGAAAGATTACTGCACTGTTTTTGTCACTCGCTGCTATGTTGTGGCTGACAACTTCGGCTTACGCCGATGACGTGACGGAATTAAGCAGAGAGACCGTTCGTATTGGAAATCATGACTGTTGGGTTGAAAACGGAAAGTATTACACAATTTACGATAATGAAAAGTATCTTGTAATCAATCTCGATGAGTTGAATTTTGAAACGCAAAATAATGTTGATGTGCAAGAAACAATGGCTTATTCGCAGGGAAAATCAGCCATTTCGGAGGAGATTGATGTCAGCGATGGCGGCGTTTTCAACGGCACTATTGATATAACAAATGGAGACTGCAACACCCCAATATATAAAATTGATCCGGATAAAAAAATCAGAAGAATCTCATTTACCATGCATACCAATTTTATCTTTACAAATAAATATAAGATTGTAATCTACATGCATGATCAATACGCTAATCCTAATGAGTGGCGGCATTCTGAAGAAATATTAGTTTCTTTTAGTTTACTTACACAAGATAAGGTGATTTTTGATGGCTCCGCGACCCTTTTAGAAAAATTATACATTACTTTTCTGAAAGAAGGAAGCAGTGGTGAACCTGTAATGAACTATTCTATGCACACAGTAATTTGGAACGTGGAGGGATGAAGATATGACAAAATTTAAAAAAATTTTTTCTATCGTTCTTTTATGCGTTTTATCTTTGGTTACAATAGCTAATACGGTTCTGCTTGTTGTTATGGTTAACACCATAAGAGATATGCAGGCTAACCCATATAGTTATTTTCCGTTTATGCAGCCGACAGGACAATACATTAAAATAGATGACGTTGGTTTTATCGGATATGATTATAACAGTGTTATGCCTTCCGCCGAATCAATAAAAAACGGCGGATATAAGATCTACTCCGATGTCGAGGTAAGAGAAATTCTCGACCAAGCGAAAAGCGATGCAAACTGATCTGCCGTTTAAATAGCCATAAATTTGCACAAAAAGCCGTGACAAACAACGGCTTTTTTTGTTGATTTGTCACTTGATTTTTTTCTCAAATGGTGTATAATATAATTATGAGTTAGCACTCTATGGGGCAGAGTGCTAAAAACAGAGAGGAGAAAAATTATGAGTGAAACAAAAGAATTCAAAGCCGAATCCAAGCGCCTGCTTGAAATGATGATCAACTCGATCTACACGCATAAGGAGATATTTCTGCGCGAGCTGATCTCCAACGCCTCGGACGCGATGGACAAGCTTTACTTTAAGTCGATGCAGGACAGCTCCGCCGAGGCTGTAACGCGCTCGGATATGGCAATCACGCTTGAATTGGACAAGGACGCGCGCAAGCTCACGATCTCCGATAACGGAATCGGAATGACCGCCGAGGAGCTTGAAAACAACCTCGGCACTATCGCGCAAAGCGGCTCGTTCGCGTTTAAAAAGGATAACGAAAAGGCGGAGGACGTTGATATTATCGGTCAATTTGGCGTAGGTTTTTACTCCGCGTTTATGGTAGCCAAGCGCGTGACCGTTATCTCCAAGTCGTTCGGTTCGGACACGGCATTTATGTGGCAGAGCGAGGGTGTTGACGGCTATACCGTCTCCGAGGCGGAAAAGGACGATCACGGCACGGTCATCACTCTTGAAATAAAGGACAACACCGAGGACGAGAATTACGACGAATTCCTCGCCCCGTATAAAGTAAAGGAGCTTGTAAAGAAGTATTCCGACTATATCCGCTACCCCATTAAGATGGACGTTGAGCACGAAAAGCTCCGCGAGGGAACGGGTACGGACGGCAAGGAGCCGGAGTACGACAAAGAGCTCGTCACCGAAACGCTCAACTCTCAGATACCGATCTGGAAAAAGGCGAAGTCCGAGCTTAAGGACGAGGACTACAATCAGTTCTATAAGGACAAGTTCTATGACTACACCGACCCGCTGTTGCATATCCACTCCAAGACCGAGGGCACGGCTACTTATTCCGCGCTTCTGTATATCCCCGAAAAAGCACCCTACGACTACTATTCCAAGAATTTTGAAAAGGGCTTGCAGTTGTATTCGAGCGGCGTAATGATAATGGAGAAGTGCGCAGACCTGCTGCCCGATTATTTCAGTTTTGTGCGCGGTCTTGTGGACAGTGAGGACTTGTCGCTGAACATCTCGCGTGAAATGCTCCAGCATGACCGCCAGCTCAAAATAATTGCGAAAAGTATTGAAAAGTCGATAAAGAACGAGCTGAAAAAGTTACAGAAGAACGATCGCGAGAAATATGAGAAGTTCTTTGAAACATTCGGCACTCAGATAAAGTACGGTATCTACGAACGCTACGGAATGAACAAAGCCGATCTGCAGGATCTGCTTATGTTCAAAACCTCCAACGGCGGCGTGACTACCCTTGAGGAGTATGTTTCACGTATGAAGGAGGAGCAGAAGTATATCTATTTCGCGAGCGGTTCGAGCGTTTCCCGTATCGAGAGCCTGCCGCAGACCGAGCTTGTCCGCGACAAGGGCTTTGAGATACTTTATCTCACTGATCATGTTGACGAATTCTGCTTACAGATGATGCACGACCTCGACGGCAAAGAGTACAAGTCCGTTTCCGCGGACGATCTCGGACTTGAGACCGAGGAGGAAAAGGAGGAGATCAAAAAGGAGCAGGAGGACAACAAGGACTTGTTCGATTTCCTTACCGAGAAGCTCAGCGGCAAGGTAAAGGCGGTAAAGCTTTCGCAGCGTTTGAAAAATCACCCCGTCTGCATTACCAGCGAGGGTGCGCTTTCCGTCGAAATGGAGAAGGTTCTTTCCGCAATGCCGAACGGCGAGGGCGCGAAAGCCGAGAAGATACTCGAGATCAATCCCAACCACGCGATTTTCTGTAAGCTGAAATCTCTTTATGAGACCGACAAGGAGACCGCGGGAGAATACGCAGATATTCTCTATTCGCAGGCTTTGCTTATCGAGGGTATGCCTATTGAAAATCCCGTCGAATTTTCCAATAAGATTTGTGAGATCATGGCGAAATAATTTCAATAATAACGGCCGCTGTTCGTTTTAAACAGCGGCTGTTTTTTATTTAATTCAACTTGCCGTCCGCGGGGGTGATCTTCCATATTTCACTCGCGTAGTCCGCAATAGTGCGGTCAGAGCTGAACTTGCCTGCGCTCGTCATATTCAGCCAGCACTTTTTGATAAACTCGTCGTGATTGAAGCAGAAATCGCTGTTGGCTTTGAGCTTTGCCTGAACGTAATTTTCAAGGTCGCCGAGCAGGTAATAATGGTCGGGGCGATGCCATGACGCGCCGTCCAGCAACGAGTAGTACAGTTCTCTGAACGAGCCGTTGCCGCCGTCGGAGAACGTGCCGTCGATAAGCGTATTCAGCACTCTGGCAATGCGTGTGTTTTCAGAGTAGAGCTTTCTCGGATCGTAGGACGACATTCTCTGCGCGAGGTCCTCAACGCGCGCGCCGAAGATGTAGTTGTTCTCCTCGCCCGCCTCCTCGCATATTTCGACATTAGCGCCGTCATAGGTGCCGAGCGTCATCGTGCCATTGAGCATAAACTTCATATTGCCTGTGCCCGAAGCCTCCGTGCCCGCTGTGGATATCTGTTCGGAAATATCCGCCGCAACGACTAGCTTTTCCGCGTAGGATACGTTGTAATTCTGAACGTAAACAACCTTGATAGCGCCGTTTATCGTTTCGTCGTTATTGACAAGCTTCGCTATTTCGTTGATATACTTGATTATCGCCTTTGCGCGGACGTATCCGGGTGCCGCCTTTGCTCCGAAGATAAACGTGGTCGGCGCGAAATTCGCTATGCTGCCGTCCTTTATGCCATAATAAATATACAATATGCTGAACGCGTTGAGCAGCTGACGCTTATACTCGTGCAGGCGCTTTGCCTGAATATCAAACATGGAATTCGGGTCGATCTCCACGCCCTCGTACTCTTTGATATATTTTGCCAGAGCGGTTTTGTTGAGGTACTTGATATCGTTGAACTTCGCGAGTATTTCCTTGTCGTCCGCGTATTTGCGCAGCTCGCGGAGTCTGGGAAGATCGGTTATCCATTCCTCGCCGCCGAGCAGCTTCGTTATCAGATCGGAAAGCTTGGGATTGCACAGAGCTATCCAGCGGCGCGGCGTAATGCCGTTCGTTTTGTTCTGAAAACGTTCGGGGAACAGCTCGTACCACTCGGGCAGAGCGTCCTTTTTGAGTATCTCTGTGTGTATCTTTGCGACACCGTTGATGTACTGCGAGCAGTACATCGCCATTTTCGCCATGTGAACGACTCCGCCGGAAACAGGCTGCATGGTCTCAATCTTGTCACGCGGAATGCCGCGGCGATACATATCCGAAATGAACTCGTCGTTGATGCGCAGTATCATCGCGTAGACCTCGGGCAGCAGTTCCTCGACTATGCCGCAGTCCCACTTCTCGAGTGCCTCAGCCATAATGGTGTGGTTGGTGTAGTTGAAGGTCTTTTCGGCGATCCCGAGCGCCTTCGCAAACGGAACGTTCCGCTCGGCAACAAGTATGCGAATAAGTTCGGGAATGGAGATAACGGGGTGAGTGTCATTGAGCTGAACGGTATTGTACTCTGCGAACGAGTAAATATCGCGACCTGCCGCGAGGTGCTTTCTCACCAAGTCAGCCATAGACGCGGCGCTGAAGAAGTACTCCTGTTTCAAACGCAGTATCTTTCCGGGACGCGCGTCGTCGTTGGGGTAGAGCGTACCGGAGATGTTCTCCGCTTCGATCTGACCCTTAGCCGCCGCGAAATAGTCCTGCCGGTTGAACGCGTCAAAGTCGAACGCGTTTATCGGCTCAGCCTGCCACAGGCGCAAAGTGCCGGCAAAATCGTTTTTGTAGCCGAAGATCGGCATATCGTAGGGCACCGCCTTGACGTCGCCCGTCGAGTAGTGAATGATCACGGTGTCGTCGTCGACTCGTCTGCTCCACGGGTCCCCGAATTTAGTCCAGTCGTCCGCGTACTCACGCTGAAAACCATCCTCGATAGTCTGCTTGAAGAGCCCGTACTTGTAGCGAATGCCGTAGCCGTTGAGCGGGAGCTTCATAGTCGCCGCGCTGTCAAGGAAACACGCCGCAAGTCTGCCCAGACCGCCGTTTCCGAGAGCCGCGTCCTCGATCTCCTCAAGGTCGCTGAGACTGCCGCCCGCGCTGTTCAGCAGCTCCTCGGCATAGTCGTGCAGACCGAGACATAAGATGTTGTTGTACACCGCGCGTCCAACAAGGAACTCCATCGACAGATAAGACGCGCTTCTGCCGCGCGGCGCGGAGCAGCTCATCATCGGCACGGCCTGTTTCATCACCGCGCGTGAAAGCGCATCGTGAAGCTGTGCGGGCGTGCGCTGTTTTCCCTGTATGTGGGAATCGCGCAGAATGTCCTCGAAATCGTTCTTCAATAATGTTTTATCAATCATAATTTTCTCCTTATTTGAATTTGAAAATCTTGTTGCGTTTGGTCGTTATCTTGCCTAATACTCCCTTACGGTTTTGCTGCCATAGCGTTGATTTTGGATTTACGCAGCAGAGTTGACTTGTTATCCAAATACTGTGACTTATTGAAAATTCTCTCTATACGTTGTTATTATACCACAATATCCCGACAAAATCAATAGGCTTTTTTCGGGCAGATAGACCTCATTTGTGCACAAATGAGGCAACCAAGCCGTTTGCAGTGGATCGCTTGTAAAGTTTTCAACCGAAGTTGAAAGTTATTTGTCTAAATTGCACATAAGTTTAAGTTGAAATTCTACATTAAAAAAGGCGGTTTTTGGAGCGATTATTTTAAAAAATCGTTTACAGGCGCTTGAAAAAAATAAGAATTTATGGTATAATTTAATTACAAGTAGGCGGCTATGGGCAAATTGCGCCCAAAATTCGGAGTATTTTACCGCCTGCATATTTCAACAAAGTTGTTGGGGAACGGAGGTTTTCAGGTGAACAAATACTCTTATGTTGCCACCGATGTCAACGGCCGTACCGTCAGAGGGCAGGAGTTAGCGGAGGACTATAAGGATCTTCAGGCAAGGCTGAGGGAACGAAAGCTCTACGTTACAAGCTACCGAGATCTCGGCGGGGGCGTCGCTGACGTCAAGTACAAATTCAAGACCAAGGAGGTCTCTTTTATCAGCCGCCAGCTGGCGTCTATGACTTCTGCGGGTCTGTCACTGGTAAGAGCGTTGCACATCCTCCAGGATCAGCAGGAGAATAAAAAAGCAAAGGCTGTTCTGCTGGATATCTACGAGGAGGTTCAAAAGGGTAAATCCTTCTCCGACGTACTTATTTCAAAACCGGGCGTTTTTCCGGATATGTTTGTGAGTATGGTGGCGGCGGGCGAAGCGTCGGGTACCCTCGATCAGATGCTCAACAGATTGTCCGACCACTACGCTAACGCGAATAAGACCGCGAACAAGGCTAAGTCCGCGATGGTTTATCCTATTGTTCTGGGCGTTCTGCTTCTTGTTGTTCTGGTGTTTATGTTCGTGGCGATCCTTCCGACTTTCAAGGATATGATGAATCCGGAGGACATCACTCCCATTTCGGCGGCGCTGATTGCGTTCTCTGATTCGCTTATCGGTTATTGGTATATTTACTTGATCGTTATAGCGGTGATTGTGTTTGCGTTCATGCTTATGCGCAGAACCCCCTCGACGCGTTTGAAAATGGATGAGCTTTTGCTTAAGATACCGAAGGTTGGAAAGCTTATCTCGACAATGTATACCGGCCGTTTCGCAAGAAGTATGGCAAACTTGTACGGCGCGGGTCTGCAAATGGTAGAATGTATCGAAAAATCCGTCGACACTATCGGAAACACATATGTTGACAAACGCTTCAAGGATGTTGTCAACGATATCAAGCTCGGTGAGAGTATGTCGAAGGCTATCGAGAAAACAGGAATATTTGAGGGTATGTTCACCTCAATTATATATGTCGGCGAGGAGTCCGGTACGCTGGATACGATCCTCAATAAGTCCGCGGACTATTACGAGGAAGAAGCCGATGCGGCGATCACAAAGCTGGTAAGTCTGATGGAGCCGTTGATGATCATCATCATGGGTATCGCGATCGGATTCTTCCTCGCGGGCGTATTCCCGATGCTCTACGGCGGAATGACAAACGTTTCGTAATCCACGGTCAGCCGAAAGAAAATCCCAAAATAAAAATTATGAGGTGAAGATATGCTTTCAATAGATATTACCGACAGACAAATTAAGCTTGTCAGAGGCGTACACAGCGGTAACAAGATCAGAGTGCAGGACGCGGATATGCGCGAGCTCTCGCTTGGAATGATCTCAAACGGTTATGTTACCGACGTCCCCATGGTCGCGGCGGAGCTGAACGATATCATCAAGACCAAGGATATCAAGGAGAAGGAAGCGATAGTTTCCATTACTTCGAGTTCCATTGTATATAAGGAAATGGTTGTTGCGAAGCCGAAGAATATGAAAAATCCGGCTATCATTGAGGCGATGATTCAGTCGAATATGAACATATCAAACGACTTTAACATATCCTTTACTATAGCGGGCGAGACCGAGGATGAGGAAAAGAACAAGATGCTCAAGGTCATTGCGGCTGCCTGCCCGCAGAGACTGGTTGACGGCTATGTGAGATTGTTTTCGCATATAGGCTTGCAGCTTAAGGGCGTTAACATTTCCAACAACTCCGTAACGCGTCTTATCATAAACACTCCGAAGATGACGGACAGAATGCCGATACTGCTTATCCAGATCGACAAGAACTTCCTCAATATGAACCTGTATGAGGAAAATCAGCTCGCGTTCTCCCGTTTCTTCAACATTGACCCGAACGATTACGAGAACGCTCCCGACTACGTTACCCGCGCGGTTTACGACAACCTGTTCAGAATGATCCAGTTTGTCAGATCCCGCAAGGGTGCAAAGCCGCTTCAGGAGATACTGTTCTACGGCGAGATCGACAGCTTTATCGAGATAACGAACGCGATATCCTCGTTCAATGTTCCCACGAATATGCTTTCGATGCCCACGTCCATTACATCGTCCGTACAGTTCGACTTCTCGAAGTATGCGAACGCCATTGGCGCTCTTTATCGCCGTAACAAGGAGCTTGAGCATATCAACTTGCTGGAGGCTACCTCCGCTAAGGAGTCCAAGGGCTCGAATACGTTTCTGCTCGGACTTCTGGGCGCTATGGTCGCTTCGGCGGCGGTTGTCGGCGGCGTGGTTGCAGCCTGCGAGTTTTACAACAATAATCTGACAGGTCAGATTAACAGCCTTCAGGCGAAGATCGACGCTCCGCAGATGCAGAACGATCTTAAGATAGTGGACGACAGAGATGCGATGCTCGCGGGCTTCAACAGCTATAACGATACCGTTAAAAAGACCGGTTTGCTGTTTGATTACAAGCCCAAGGCTCAGAGCCTTGTTTTCGAGAAGGTCAGCGAGCCGCTTACCTCCGCGGATGACAAGCTTCTGACAGCGAACGAGGAGCTTGAAATAGAAGAGGTTTCCGTTGGCGGGTATACCGTTACCGTTAAGTTTAAAGGACTTTCTCAGGGCGATCCTTCCTCTGTCCCGTCGAGATATGCGGAGTATCTTACAAATAAGGTGCTGAATAAATACGGAGATCCTTATTTTGTAAATATCATATATACTGGATTTACAAAGGAAAACGTTACCGATTGGGGTACATACGCTATAATTTCCGCTGACGGCAGCAAAACGTATGATACCGTATTCTCGTTTGAGATGACGATGCAGCTGCAGATGGGCAGTGACGAGGAACATACCGATATCAATGAGCTAAAAACAGAGGAAGTAGTACCCGGGCAGCAGGAGGTGACCGAATAATGAAACTAAGCAAACAAGAGCGCATCGGCGCATTGATCATTATAGTAATTTTAATTCTGGCGCTCGGCGGTTGGCTGCTTGTCAAGCCTAGGATCGAGACCATAAACGCGACGCGCGCATCGCTTGCAAGCAAGCAGCAGGAATATGACGCAGACGTTGCAAAGCAGTCGAGAAAGGCTCCTCTCAGACAGGAGATCGAAAAAGCATATGAGGAAGGCGAGCACTTGGCGGATATGTTCTTCCCCGAGCTTAGCGCATATGAGGCTGATATGGCGTTCAGAGCGTTTCTCAGCCAGTGCACCGCTAAGGTGGTTGTAGAGGATCTTCAGGTAAGCGAACCTACGACCGCAACGCTTGGAACATATTTCTACATAAGACCCGAGGTTGAGTATGATCTGAAAACGTACGCAACACAAGGTGCGGATGTCGACGAGGACTACGAGGCAGTTCTGCTGCGTCAGACAAAACTTGCAACAGCGCTTGGCGACGCGCAGACTATCGGCGCAAGCGAGGTAAGCTTCACCGTAAGTGCTATTGATCAGGATGAGTTGGTAAAATTTGCCGATGAAGTAAACTCCTATATGTTGGAGGAAAACGGTGCCTATACCAGAAAGGCGGTAGGCATCAACGGTCTTACTCTTGTATATCCGCTTGTAACAAACAAGTATGAAAAGCTTATTGAATCTCTCAACGCCGAGGCGGAGACCGAAGGCAAGCGCGCACTGTCAGCGGCAACCGGTCTTCCGATCGAGGGCGATGAAGATGATAACAACACAACCGGTGCCCCCAATCCCAACGGCACTGCGACAAATCCCACGGGCACAGGCAATGACGAGGAACGGGAAACGGCGGGTATAACCGATTACTTGTACTCTTATTCCGACACATTTACCTTCTACTGCATAGAGCGTATGCAGGACCCTACCCCACAACTTGACGCTCAGGACGGTATTTCAGCGTAAGATTTGCGGCATAGGTGCGGATTTTTATTCGCACCGAATGTTGCAATACGGGAAACTGTGAATACTTGAAAGGAGGACATTTTAATGGCACACTCATTAAGGAAATACCTAAGCAACCGCGGAAGCGCTTTGTTTATGGTAATCAGCACTATGACGGCGCTGATGATCGCGTGTATGGCAATGTACTTTTCGGTGCTATCTTCGCGTACAACGCAGTTTGCGACATTTTTCCGGGAACAGTCCTACCAGTCGGCGCTGTCACTGAATGATATGGTGCTTGCGGGTCTTATGGACGGAACGCTGACATCCGGCGATGCAGATTTGCTTACGACGCTGTCAGGCATGAACGAAGGCGATACGATCACGACGGGGGCAAATGGCTTCTCAAGCTTCGATTCTACTCTTGCCGGAGCGGATATCGCGCAGATGGGCGCGTACTCAATGGACATAACCCGTTTGCCCAACGAAATGGTAAACGGTAAGGATAATATGACATTCGATATCGCGACAACGACGATCAACAATGGCGTTGCAGATACGGTGCATACTTATATTCATATTGAGATGTCGTCGGATGAACCGGAGCTAAGCCAAGAGATATTTGCTGCTACCGGACTTGTTCCGAATGATACTTATCTTGACGCAGGTAAATATTTGACTGATGTATTTTTTGACAGCGAGTACACTTTTATTAGTTTGTACAATAATGCTTGTGTATTCGCTGGCGATCTGAAAGCAGGCGGCTCGGTAATTATCAATAATTCGTTCAACGCTTTAGACGGGGCTAATGCAAATATTGGCGGCGGCGCTGTGATAACAGGGAGATTTAAGCCAGTAACATGGGTAATCAGAGGGAACTTCACAATAAATTATAACGGTCCGCTCAAGTTTAAAGCCGGAAGTAAAATTTATGTCGGAGGAGACTTAAATTTCCCCAATGGCGGCGGTTTTGATGTTGATGGCAGCGGTGAAATTGACGTTTATGTTCTTGGTAATCTCACTACACCTTCTTCCGGCATCAAAACAACGAATGTAAATCTCTATGTCAATGGAGATATATCAACCGGACAGATAGGCACTCCCAAAAGCGTATATGTAAATGGCGCTTACAAAAGTTCCACACCGGTAAGCCACAGTACGTGGGATGAAACAGATGCCATGTATAAAGTCAATAACGCAACCGGAGACGCAGCATTTCCGAAGTGGGTTATAAATGGAGAGGACGATACTAAGAGCGATTATCTTCCCGGAATCGATGCAACGAAAGGCGCATCCAAACAAATAACCATTGCGCTCAACAGTTCTAATGTATATAAAAATGGTGTTGATGCTTTGTCAACCGTATTTACTATAGCTCACCACAATGCTAATTCGGCAATAAACGGCACAGCAAACGAGGTATGTGTTGCGGCACCCGGTAATTCGTATGCAAGCGCGGCAATCATACGCGAGGTTATAGGTGATTGTTCGGGGCAGGCTGCAGACGGCGAAAACAAATCAATGAATACAATCATTCTTGATACAGGTGAAGATGCAAACAATGTGTTGTACTTACGTGTTAAAGGGTATCTTACCGATGCTGATGGAAACAGCGTGTTTAAATGGTTCCCGGGAGATGTAAACTCCGGTGCAACTGTTCTTGTTAAAGGAAAAGGCTCGGTTGTAATTGATATTCCCGAGGGCGTAGTTTATCAGGATGCCGACAGACAGCAGTTCATGCATTACAGTTGGTTTACTCTGCTTGGCGGTACCGAATACGATATGACAACAATGGTGCAGGATAGCACAGGCTCTTGGGGTACAAAACCTTGTCATGTATATAACAGCGTACCTATTCAGACAGGAAGCGCGGGTATAGCGGTAAACTTTATCCACTCAACATGCAAGAAAGGAGACGTTTGTTCGTATTACAAATACACAGCCACAGATTCATCCGGCAACGATGTTGAGTGTACCGAGCACCCTGGTACATACAAAATTGGTGTAAGGTGTACACCTCACGGGAGCACAAGCATTACGGAGTTCTGTCCAGAATGTAATGCAAAGCGGATGGAAATGGTGAATGACCTTCTGAATAAAACATATGTTGAGGGAGTATGCTCAAACCGTTTGGATAAGGCGGCGGTAGACGCATATTGCACATCAAAGGGTATCGTTCTCCCGGGCAATATATATCCCAAAACGGATATCTTTCTTGTAAACAGTTCCGAAAGCGCGGAGATACGTTTGTCGGGTCATGGTATTATTCAAAACGGTTTTTATGGATTTGTTTACGCTCCATACATGACATTTAAGGCAGAGGGAAGTTCCGGCAACGGTGCTAACAGACTGCTCGGCGCGTTGATTGTATCCGATTACGCTATTAATGATCACTATGCGTTTACGACCTGTTACCCAGAAAAAATGCCTTATGAGCTGATGGGTGAGAGCAGCAATGAAAATCTCGCCGGTCTTGCATCAAAGGGTTGGAAGATAGGCTTAGGCAGCTATTAAGGAGGCGTTTTTATGAAAAGATTATTCTCAAATAAAAGCGGCTTTACGCTTGCGGAGATCATAATAGCTATCGCTATCTTTTCGATAATGATGGCTATGATCATGCAGATGCTTCAGCTTTCCATAGCTCAGCGGAATGCTAACATGAAATTCGCAAAAGATCTTGCTCAACAGCAGGATGACCTCGTGGTAAACGGAAAAGACACAAGCTCTCTTCCCGAGGATACGACCTTTGACGGAAAAGTCAAATTGTCATTTAAAAAGGATCCGACAGACTCAAGCGAAACGCCTTTGGATATCGCAATGGATTATGTTGTCAAGGCTGCTGATCCGGACGCTACAGACATCAACAATGGAATAAACTATTTCGTAGGTGATTTTGATTACAGTGCCGACGGAGTAGGTGGAAGCGGCGGCTCAGGCAACGGCAAAGGCGGTCAGATTTCTCAGTATGACACCAGAATTACAGGAACTAAGGGATTAAAGGATATAAATATATCCGTTGAAAAAAATCCCACACTCCCCGATGATGTAACACTCGGCGCGGGTCAGGTTGCATATGAAATCACTGTTAAAGCAAGTTCTGCAGATATGCAGAATGACGATAAGCGTTATTCACAGATGATGCTCTATTTCTATTCATCTACCGATTTTGAAAGCCAAAAGGTTGAAAAGATTGAAAAGGTAAAGGAAGATGGAAAGGAAGTAGAAAAAGTTGATACCTATTATAAGAAAGTTTACAAGCAAGCTAATTTGATTAATGTGATCCCCGATGACAGCAACGTATATGACGCATCAAAGAGTTCGTCAAATGCTGTACGAATTGGTCTTCCGATAAACGGCGGAGATAACAATAACGGATTCCGTTCGTCAAATGCAACAAAATTTATTGTAATCTTTAAGGGTGATCCCGGCATAACAGCAGCTTCTTTTGGAGCAAACGGCTCGGGCGGCACATATAATGCAAGTTCTGTGTACAGTATTGAGAAGAATAAAACCACTGGTAAATATGAGTCTGTAAACAAGCCGGGAAAATCCCATGTAAATATTTACGGTTCGTATCCGTATGAAGTAAGCGACAAGCCCATAAAGTAAGGGGGTACAATATGAGAAAAATATTGAGTCTCCTGAAACGCAGGAATAACGGCGGTTTTACGCTGGTCGAGGTCATCATTTCCTGTGCGCTGCTCGGTATACTGATACTTGCGGTCATGGGAATGATAACTCCCGTAATGTCAGTCGTTATGAGCAACGAGAAAAACGCGAACGCTCTGATGATAGCGGAGGCGGTTGAGGCGCACATCGACAGGAACATCAAAAACTCTGTTTATTGCGCCGTGTTTACTAATGCGGGAGCCAACAACAGCGCACTCGGAGCGTTGTCAACCGACCTTACCGAAAGTACGGGGCTTTTACAACAGAATGAGGCGTTAAAGGAAATGCTTAGTTTCATCAGCTCCGATAACAACAAGGACATCTACGAAATGAAGATTATCGGTATCAGATGGCTTGAGGATACGAGAATTCACCAGTACAAATATATGGTGACAAACATAACTCCGAAAATCAAGGATGACGGTTCCGGTTTCAATTCATTTACGGAAACAAGGGTTTTTGAGGATTGTTTCTATGATAACCTTTTCCCTGATGTATCGTTTGAGGTAATGGTGTATAACGAGCATGAGGATGGTGATGATACCAAGCCGATAATATCGACAAGGAACGTTGCTCTCAAGACCACGATAGACGTTTATGCCAGTTCCGGAATGGAAGCGCTTGCGGCACAGGGTAATGGTTACGCGGATTTCATCAACATCAGGACAAAAGCGATCAATCCTAGCGGCAATTACAAGCTTTATTCAATAAACGGCGGAAATGACGCTATGGGTAATCCGATAACTGTTTCAACTCAGCTGAGAACCGATGACGAACTCGAAGCTGCGTACGGTGTTACCGCACACCCCGAGACCTACATTTTCTACGTAACCAGAAAAATGAAATATGTTGAACCGGCTACGCCGTAAAAACGGCACAAAATAATGCAAACAAAAATCGGGGCGATACGCTCGCCCCGAAATGTTTGTACCGAATTTTAAACTCCCAGCAAGGTCATATACCAGGTCATTATGAATTCTCCTGCAAGCCAAGCGGCAGATATTCCGACCGCAAGAAACGGTCCGAATACCATTCGGCGGGAATACTTGACTTTTTCAACAAGATCTTCCTTTATGAAGATTTTGAATCCGCCCTCGCGTTCTTCCGTGATATTGTCACGCAGCGCCTGACTTAACGCCGCTTTATCGGGCAGACCCTTCCAGACCTTTTCTTCGAGGAACTCCCATTCAATATCGGGATTTCCTTCGCTTATACTTCCGACAATAATATCATCGTGACCGTCAAGCACATATCCAACGTCGCGGTCAAGCTGATTTTGATACCATTCCATCGCAAGCTCCCTGATTTTCTCAGAGACGGCTTTCTCGGTTTTTCTGTCATATGCTTTTTTGATAATGCCGTAGACAGCGCCGAGAACGATGCCGATAAACAGTGCGATGAACGCCTTGTAGCCGAGCAGAAGCGACGCGCCGAGCATCAGTTGCAGATCTCCGCCGCCCATGCCCCCGACGAGAACAAGGATAACGAACAGAACGGCAATGACCCCGAGGGCGATAAGGCGCTCATACCATGGGGTATCGGGGAATACAAAAAACGACGCAATTCCCAATACTGCGGTAACTATACTGCACCAATAGGGAATTTCAAAGCGATCTATATCGATCCCGCTAAGTACGACCAACACGGCGAACAGAACTATCGAAAAGGCAAGCTCCCATTTGAATCCGAACACCAGATAAGCCAGACAGTAGCTTACCGCGGTTACCGCCTCAACGATCATGTAGCGCGAAGAAATCTTCGCCTTGCAGTAACGACATTTGCCGCGCAAGAACAGCCAGCTGAAGATAGGGAACATATCGTACCACGCAAGTCTGTGACCGCATGAAAAGCAGTGCGACGGCTCGGTGACTATCGACTGCCTGAGCGGAGTGCGCAGAATAACGACGTTCAGAAAGCTGCCGATTATCGAGCCGAATATGAACGCGAAAACCGCGTATACAATATTTACTACAACGGGCATTATTACCCCTCCTTAAAATAGATTAACTCTATTTTACCACAAAATTGCAATTATTGCAAGTAATTTGCAGAATTAGCAATACATTTATTCCGAAATAATTCGGAAAGTTTACCCCGAAAGGAAGAGTTCACACATGGCGGGACCGGTAAAAAACATACGAATCGGCGAGGTACTTCTGGAAAGCGGATTTATCAGTCAAAGTCAGCTTGAAGACGCGCTCAACAAACAGAAGGGCAGCGGAAAGATGCTCGGCGACATCGTGCTCGAAATGGGACTTGTGTCCGAAACACAACTCGCTCAGGCACTGTCGATAAGACTGAAAGTTCCGTTTGTTGATCTTTCTTCGGTTAAGGTCAGCACGGAGGCGGTATCGAAGATACCCGAGGCGATAGCTAAGGAGAAAACGGTTTTCGCGTATGCGATAAACCATAACCGCCTTATGGTCGCGACCAACGACCCTGTAAACTTCTACATTTTTGAGGACCTGAAGGTGACGACGGGAATGGAGGTCGTTCCGCAGATCTCTACGAAGTCTCAGATAGAGGCGGCTATAAATAAGTTCTATTCGTCTCAGGCGCTCGACAGCACGATGAACGAGCTCGAAAATGAGGGCGACAAGGGCGGAGATATGGAGCAGAGCCTTGCGCAGGCTGAGTCCGATGGACGTATCGACAATGCTCCTATTGTAAAGCTTGTCAATATGATGGTTGAGACGGCGTTCAGAATGCAGGTAACGGATATCCATATCGAGCCGTTTAAGGACAGAACGCGTATCCGATTCAGAATAGACGGCGAGCTTGTGGAGCAGGACATGAAGATACCCCCCTCGTTCCACAACTCTATCATAACCCGTATCAAGATATTGGGCGGTATGAACATCGCCGAGAGGCGAATACCGCTTGACGGCCGTTTCGGAACGCGTATCGACGGCGTTAACCTCGATATGCGTGTGTCGACTATCCCGTGCGTATACGGTGAAAAGTGCGTTATACGTCTGTTGTCGACTGCCGATGAGAAAACCCGTAAAATTACCGACCTCGGTATGACAGACTATAACTACGCGATGTTCAAGCAGATAATCCGCTGCCCCAACGGAGTTATGCTCGTTACGGGACCGACAGGTTCGGGAAAATCCACGACCCTTTACGCGACGCTCGGCGAGCTTTCGCAGCCTAACGTAAACATCGTAACGGTTGAGGATCCTGTTGAGAAAAAGATAGACGGCGTAAACCAGTGCCAGATCAACTCAAAGGCGGGTATGACCTTTGCGGCGGCGCTGCGTTCGATCCTCCGTCAGGACCCCGATATCATAATGGTCGGCGAGATCCGTGACGGCGAGACCGCCGATATCGCAATACGCGCGGCGATCACGGGACACTTCGTGCTTTCCACGCTTCATACCAACGACGCGGCTTCCACTATCGTCCGTCTTGTAGACATGGGCGTTGCCCCTTACATGGTTGCGTCATCACTTGTGGGAATTATCGCTCAGCGACTTGTAAAGCTGCTCTGCAATACCTGCAAGGAAACCTTTACGCTTGACGACCCCGAGGAACTGAAGCTCATGAACAAGACCTCTCCGGTGCAGATATGCAGACCGCATCAAGGCGGCTGCAGGGTCTGCCACGGAACAGGTTACACGGGACGTACCGCGATTCACGAGATCATCGTTACCACGCCCAAAATCAAGGAGCTTATATCCGCGGGCGCGACCGCCGAGGAGATCGGCGCGATGGCGACAAAGAGCGGCACGCTGCTGCTGCGCGACAACGTCTCACAGATGGTTCTCCAAGGGAGGACTTCAATGGACGAACTGGTAAAAGCGACTTATACCGTATAAACGGAATATTGTCGTTTGGCTAATAGTTAAGGAGAAAAATAGTGGAACATACAAATAACGTAATGGATATTAACCGCATATTGGACGAGGCGCGCGACCTCGGGTGCTCGGACTTGCACTTTACGGCGGGGCTGCCGCCTATCGTCCGCTTGCACGGCTCTATCAGAAAGCTCTCGGGTTACCCCGACTGCACCGAGCCTATTATTGTAAACGTAATCAACCAGATCACTTCGATAAAGCATAAGTCGCAGATATCGAAGGGTTTGGATACCGACTTCTCGTATACGTCGGCAACGGGTTTCCGTCACAGAGTTAACGTGTACAGACAGCGCGGCTATCATGCCGTGGCTATACGTCTGCTGCGCGACGATATCCCTACGCTGTCCGACCTCAACCTTCCCGCAACGCTTGGGGAATTCGCTCTCGCGCCGCGCGGGCTGGTGCTTGTTACGGGACCTACGGGCTCGGGTAAATCGACGACACTGGCGGCTATGATCGACCATATCAACCGTCAGAAGAATTGCCATATAATTACGATAGAGGACCCTATCGAGTATGTTCATACGCATAAGCAGTCAATGGTCAATCAGCGTGAGATCGGACAGGACGTGGACTCGTTTGCAGGCTCGCTCCGTGCGGCTCTTCGTGAAGACCCCGACGTTATCCTCGTAGGAGAGATGCGTGACTTCGAGACGATCAACGCGGCAGTTACCGCGGCGGAAACGGGTCACTTAGTGCTCTCGACGCTGCATACTACGGGCGCGGCAGAGACTATTGACCGTATTATCGACGTTTATCCCCCGCACTCTCAGGGACAGATACGCTCGCAGCTTTCGGGAAATATTGTCGGCATTATATCGCAGACGCTCGTGCCGACCGCGGACGGCAAGGGCAGATGCGCCGCATTGGAGATACTCTGCGCGACCGACGCTATCCGCGCAATGATACGCGAGGGCAAGATATTCCAGGTGCCTACGGCTATTGCGACGGGAAAGAAGAACGGAATGTTTACGCTCGACCAGGATCTGGCTCGTCTCGTCCGTATGGGTAAGGTGGACGACGCTATCGCGAGAAACCGCTGCCAAGATATCACGGAGTACAAGAGATTCTTGGAAATGGGCGGCTAAGGTTTTTATTGTTTTATTGAAAAGAGGTGATCGTATGATAAAGCGCATACAAACGCTGAAAAAAAGGCGCGGCTTTACAATGGTCGAGCTTGTATCCGTAATCGCCATTATCGGGATATTGGCTGCGGTGCTTATTCCCATGATCTCCAACACGGTAGCCTCTGCCAGAATAACCTCCGCAAACAGCAATGCCACAAACATAGTCAAGGTTATTGACGTGTTTATGTCGGACAATCAAATCGTTCAGCTAAGTGATGCGGTTTTCAAGGTCACCGTGAACGGCAACACATGGACGGGCACCGCCCTGTCAGGGCTTTCGGGCGGCGGTTTTTCATGGGGTACCGACGCCACGTACAGCGGCACGCCTATTACATCGAGCGGCGAAAGCATGCTGCTTGCGGCGCTTGCAAAGGATCTGGCGGGAATAGGCGACTCGGCGATATATGTGGTGTTAAAAGACGGCTTTGCGCGGTTTGCGGCGTATGCGCCGGGCTCGGCGGCGTTGGACGAGGAGCTGCCCCCGATAAATAACGGTCAGCCCGATTTCAGCGGAGGCTGGAGCAATCAATCTCCGAGCGGCAGGATAATCGGCACTTATCCGCAGAAGAATTAAGCTTTTGGGTGAAAACTCGGCGGTCATGTAAATGTGAGACGTTACACCGAGATATCAAACTCGAGTGTTGTTAAAGTGCACAAATTTTATCGCAAAAAAGAATAACTTTTAACAAACTTGTGACTTTTGCAAAAAAGTTTTCAAAAACCTATTGCAATTTTAGTTAAGTTGCGTTATAATATGATTACAGCCGAGAAAACGAAAGCCCGTTTTGAGAAAACGTTTACACGGCTGACAGTTCTTTTGAAAATTTAATATTAAAGTACATTTCAAAGTGAAGTGTATCATAAACGACCTTATCTTATGATTTTGCCTTTCGATTTGCGGCGCTGCCGCTGCGGAGGCTAGCCCGACGCGGTCGGGATCATAATTCAGGATATAGCCCCGCCGGGGTTATACGAAATAAATTTTTTTCACAGGAGGTCTTTACTATGATAAAGAAACTTCAGGCTCTCAGAGCCAAAAAGGGCTTCACGCTCGTTGAGCTGATCGTAGTTATCGCTATTATCGGCGTACTTGCTGCGATCCTTATTCCTACTCTGTCCGGTGTAATCGAGAGCGCTCGTAAGAGATCTGCAGAGAGCACCTGCCAGTCTCTCCAGAACTTGGCAAAGACATTTGCGTCTACCGTAATGTCCAAGACAGGCAATCTTTGTGATGCTTCCAGTTCGGTTGATATGGATGATGGTAACGGTGCACAGACAATGTCTGCTTATATCTTGGCGCAGGTTCCCGAGATCAACGGTTCCTCTGACAAGGGTGCAACGATAGTTATTACAAACGGTAATGTTACTTCCGTAACCTCACCGAGGGTGCATTTACAGCTCTTTGGGATTCCACTAACGGTATGCAGGGCGCTACCAAGAGCGGCGACTCTTCCGCTCACACTCCGGCAGGTACGATGGGTACTGTAACCGTTAGCTAATTTCTAAGCTAAACGCTTAATGTCAAAGACTGACTAACACAATATTCCTCGACGGCGCATTGCGCGCTGTCGGGGAATTAGTGCTATTTTAAAATCAAAACCTTTGTTTGTGCATGATGAGAATTGTGTAAAAACAAGAGCTTTGACTTCAAGGAGGTTTTTATGATAAAACAGCTTCATAAAATGAGAGCAAAGCGCGGTTTTACCATGATCGAGCTGATCATAGTTATCGCGATAATCGCAGTGCTTGCCGCTATGATACTGCCGTCGCTCGATACGAAAAAGGCGGCTATCGACGACGCGAATTCCGCCTCTCGCGATATGTACAACGTGGCACAGTCGATATTCACAAAGTATTCGCTGACCGAGGCGCCTCTTAATCTGGGGCTTAAAGCCGAGGGCAACGAGGCGGAGAAGGACAGCACGAAGGAATATTCCGAGTGCGTTCGCTTCTATAAGAAAGCAGGCGGAAATTTTCCGTGTAAAGCAGGCACGATAACCGTGTCCGATATGCCCGAGACAACCGAGCTCTTCATTGAGGTCGTTGCCGAAAAGGGTATAATCACAGCGGTGAATGTAGCCGCTTCCGATAACACGGGATATGCCGATATGTACTACACCCCCAAGGCGTTGAAAACGCTTCTTATGCGCGGCACGGATACGCAGGGTACTATGTTCGGCGAGATGTTCAAGAACGATCTTGAAACGCGTATAGACGTTCACGAGGGCTTTTACTACATATATGTAAACTATACCGCTCCGCCCAAGGAGGGTGGCAAGCCCGCAGCTTATACAAATCCCGTAAAGGTCAACTACGCGGCTTACTCCAAGGCGCGTCTGCCGCAGCTTTCCGGCGAGTCCGCATGGAATAATTACAGGCTGGATTACCTTGATTTCTCAAAGGGCAATTACATAAACAAACAAGGTCAGATCATCGGCGTGTTCGGAGTTCAGGTAGAGCGCGGCGGAAGCAAGCTTGAAAGAGGCATGAAGAAAACCTCGCTCGGTCATGATACCTTTGATGTGTGATGACGTAACGTTTTCCGATGGAATTAACATTGCTCCCCCGATCTAACGGTCGGGGGAGTTTTTGGGTAACACTTGGGAGTGTAAGTTCGGCGCCGCATTATACCGCATTTTCCGTATCTGTCAAATTCGACGAAAAATCGCCGCGAAAACGGCGATTTTTTGGTGCATTCAACACGAAAATTCTCACATAACGCTAAAGTTTTACGTTTTACTGCCGATAATATATATGTGGGGAAGAATGCGCCCATTTACAAAATTTTAAAAGGAGGCAGGCACTATGGAGATAAAAGGAATCAACGGTATCATTTCCACCTACAAAACAACAAAGGCACAATCGCCAAAAAAATCCGGTGCCGCCGTTTCCGCTAAAAATAACACCGACAGAGTTGAGTTCGGATTTGAGAAAACTCTTGCTGCCGCGAAGCTTGCTATCGCGCAGGAGGTAAACTCCGACGCTTCTCCAAAGGAGCTTCTTGAAGCGCAGAATACGGCAGAGCAGGGATTGACAAGCGCCGAGCTTGCGGCACTGATTTTCATGGGGTGAGATTATGGATAAAATAACCGCCGACGCAGTGGTAAAATGCCTTGAGATCGACGTGGATTTTTACAGAGAGCTTACCGTTTTTTTGATGAAAAAGCACACGAAGATACTTGCGGACGACCTTGAATGGCTGACGGATTCCCTCAACGACGAGCAGGCTTACCTGATGAAAAGCCGTTCGCTGGAGGATAAGAGACTGGAGCTTTTCAGAGGGCTCGGAATCAGCGATAAAAAGTTGAGCGAGCTTATAGAGGATGCTCCCGAGGAGTACAAGCCGAAGATGAGTATGCTGTATAAGCAGCTTGAGGAGCTCGTCGACAATATAACGGAGCTTAATTCGCAGACGACAGAGGTAGTAAAGCGCAAGCTCGACAATCAGAAAGAGTTCGTAGCGAGGGCGGGAATTCTCGAAAAGCCCGAGACCTACAACAGAAACGCCTCGAAGGTTGCGGGAGGACAGTCCTCCGCGCAGGTTTTCAGACAGGTATAATACAACTTCAGGAGGATATATATGCGTCCAACATTTTTAGGTTTTGAAACACAGAAGCGCACCTTACAGATCGCGCAGAAAAATCTCGACATCACGGGTAACAATATTTCGAATATAAATACCCCGGGTTACACAAGACAGCGTGTGGATATGTACTCAATGTACGTTTCGGGTAACCGTTCAATGCGTTGGTCGACTAAAACGAACAACCTTTCGATGCAAGGTCAGGGCGTAAACGCTTACGGCGTAAGTCAGATACGCGATATCTTTATTGATAAGCGCTACCGCGAGAACGTCGCGGTCGAGGCGGAGACCAGCACAAAGGTGCAGATACTTTCCGAGATTGAGGATGTGCTGGACGACTTTGAAAACGATGGTCTGCAACACTATACGCAGCAGTTCTTTAATGCGCTTCAGGACTATTCCGGTGAAAAACCCGACAGCTCCGAGGTTGCTACAATAGTTGTGAACACCGCTACTAACCTTTGCCGTTTGTTGAACGTTTATGATACGCAGCTTAAAGAGATCGAGTACACCTATGTAAACGAGCTTAAGGATTCTGTGGACTACATAAACGATATGATCGCGGATATGAATATCCTTAACGACAAGATAGCGCGCGAGAAGATACATCTCGGTGAGGGATACGATCCCAACGAGCTGTGTGATGATATGAATCTGTATATCGACGAGCTTGCAACTTACGGAAATATTGAGTTTAACCGCAACGACGACGGAACATACAACGTTATGCTGGGCGGCGTTACGATACTCGACGGCGAGAGCGGAAAGACAAATCGCCTTATTATGAAGGACTACGACAGCTATGGTCTGGCGATAGTTCAATATGAGAGCGGTCATCCGACGGATTTCACGTCAGGCTCGCTTAAGGGCTACATAGATATGCTCAACGGTAACGGCGTTTACGCGTCGGGCGGACAGAACAGCGTTCACGGTATCGCGTATTACAAGAGCGCTATCAATGAGTTTGCGCGTACCATCGCGAATACCTTTAATAACGCAAACGGCGCTGCCGAGGATAAATCTAGACTAATGTTTGTTTCGTCTGTTGAGGACGCGCTTATCACCGCGGGAAATATTCACGTTGCGGACTCGTGGAAAGAGGATCCGACTATGATCGGTAAGGTGAGAATCCTCGATCCGATCACGGGTCTGTACAAGTACGGATTTGACGAAAACAAGGACGATATCAAGGAGGACGAGACCTCCGAGCTGGTAAATCTCCAGAACAGTAATATAAAGTACCTGATATCCCAGTTTGACAATCAAGCGATAAAATTCGGCAACTGCCATGATTTCCAGGGCAGCGTTTACGAATACATTTCCTTTGTTTCCAACAGACTGGGACAGGATATAAAGTATGAGGTCAGCCGCCAGGAGACGGCGGAGAGCACGGTTAACGGTCTACTCGATGCAAGAGACGATGTATCGGGCGTACAGATGGACGAAGAGGGTATCAATATGCTGAACTACCAGAAATGGTACAATGCGTCCTCAAGAATGGTAACGGCGCTTGACGATCTGCTCGATAAGCTTATCAACGGAACAGGCAGAGTTGGTCTGTAAGATATGGAGGTAACTGACATATGAGAATTACTAACCCTACTATACTCAGAGGCTATAACCGCGATCTTAATAGACTGCTGAACCTCAAGACACAGACCGAGAAGAGGATCACCTCGGGCAGAAAGTTCTCGAGAGCGTCCGAGTCCCCGCTTTCGGCGGCAAAGGCGCTCAACGTAAGAAAGTCGCTGTATTATTCCGCACAGCATAAGGAAAACCTTAAGGTCGCGAATAAATTCTACACCGAGGCGGAGACCTCGCTTATCCAGGTGTCTGAAAAAATGGCGTCTATCCGCGAGACTATCATCGCCGCGGTAAATACTACCAAGAACATAGAGGATTATAACATCTATGCCCAGCAGCTTGAGACTAGCGCAAAGGAGCTTTGTGCTATCTTCAATACAGATTCCGCGGGACGTGCTATCTTCGGCGGTGAGAGCGACAACACCTCTCCGTTTGAGATCATCAACGACGCGAACGGCAACGCTTCTACGGTTCTTTATCATGGAATTCCCGTAAATGCGTTAAGTGATTACAAAAGCTTCCCCTACTCCAAGGACGTCAACCTCGACATTGGTTTGGGCATGGATATAGATCAGGAGACACAGGAGGTTGATCCTCAGTCCGTTCTAAAAATATCGTTCGTAGGCACAAAGGTTTCGGGCTGCGGTGCTCAGTACGGTGTTGCGGACGTTGACCTTTCGCAGATCAAGCCAAACAGAAGCTACTGTATAGATGTATATGCGGGCAACGTTAAAAAGACCATCAGCTTTAAGGGAGAGTCTACTCAAGCGGGTAATGTCGCTGCTATAAACGCCAAGCTCGAGGAAGCCTTTAAAAAGCAGAAGGAGATCGGCGAGGGCTATCCTAAGATGGACGAACAGGGCGTTATCGCGCTGTTTAAAGACGAGCTGGACAAGGATGGCAATGTAACAAAGGCGGAAATTCCCGTTGAAGATGGAATTTGCTGCTTAGTAAATAATAAAGAAAAAAATCCCAGAGCCGAGGACCTTGTAGTGGACAACGACTCGGGTTACACAAATAAATTCAAGGTAAATGTTGAGAACCTTGAGGAGGGTCAGAGATATTCGATCGAGGTAAAGGTCGGTAATGAGGACGCAAAGACTATCACGTTTACCGCGGCTAACGACGACGACCCCGAAGCCCGCGACAAGGCTACGCTTGATAATATCCAGAAGGAGCTTGATGCGGCGTTCGGAGAGGGTGTTGTGAATATTTCCAAGGGTAAGGTAACGCAGGGTATTATCACTTCCGAGGGCAACACGGTAAAGGTTAGCTGCGCAGACAATAAGGGTACATCTCCTTCGGCGGTAAAGGCGGATATCACGACCGAAAGCACAACAAAGTTTGATACGTCAAAATTTGCTGCGGGCACATATACGTTTTCTGTTCCCGGCGGTGCAGATATAACCGTTACACTGGCAGACGGCGAGAATATCGTTGACAAGTTCAATGCTGCAAACAACACTTACTCAATGAGTACGGACGGCGTTATTACCAAGAAAGACGATGGCTCGTATATTTCTGGTATTACTTGCAAGGACGCTACGGGAGCGACCGTAGTCGCGGGACGCAAGACAGATTATTCGATAGACCTCGGCTCAATGGTATCCGGTGCGTATTATGAGCTTAAGGTAGTGACCGGCAACGGTACGGACATCAAGAACATCTCCTTCAAGGCGGGCGATACTCCGGCGGATACTTTGAAAAGTATTCAGGACGCTCTTGACGGCACGGGTGTTACTCTTACGAATACCAAGGACGATATTTACAAGTTCAGCGATGGCGTTGCAGTTGCTAACCCCATAGTGACCTCGAAGGAAAATCCTGTTGTAGAGAGAGAGTCCATTTACTCAAACAATTACATTCAGCTGACATTAGACGCGGCAAGAGCGCTCAGACAGGGCGATATCGAATACGCGAACGGCTGTATCGACAGAATAGTTACCGCGAACGAAAATCTGCTTGTGGAGATTGCCGATTTGGGCTGTAATGAAGAGTTCATCAGCTTCAATATCGACAGAATCACCACAAGAGAGGAAAACCTCCAGGAACGTCAGGTAGACCTTGAGGCGACCGACGCAAAGAGCGAGATCACGCTCTGGAAAACATATGAGGCAATGTACAACGCTTGCCTGCAGATGTCCAGCTCGGTAGTGCCGAACAGTATTTTCAACTATATAAAGTAAATTAAATAATGGGAGCGCCCGTACGGCAGCACGAAGCTTTTTCACGCAGCGCGGCGCACCTCGAAAAATATTATTACACAGGAGGTGTTTTAATTGATTCCTAATTTACTTCAAATTACCACGATCCCGATACAGATAGAGATCAAGGTGACGAACGCGAGGTTTGAGCACTCCGATGAGTATGTCCAGCCGCAGGTAAATATAAAGAGCCGTAACGGCGGCTTCGTAATGGAAGCGGAACCGCTGAAGCTTAATATCGATACCTATCAGGCTAGGAAGAGTATGGGTTACGGTCACATGACCGAGGGCGATATGCTCAAGCAGAAGGCACAGGAAGGTTGGTCAATCGCGTTTCAGGGCACGGCAAAGGTAGCAGCCGAGGGCGATCAGCTGGCGCGAGGAATGTCTCCCGCCGAGATCGCGCTCAACAACGCAAGAGCGGGCGCTACCGTTCAGACGATTATGGATTTTTTGCCCAAGGAGGGCGCGGACGTCACGTTCGAAGCAGGCAAGCTGAACATTGAGTATCAGATGGGCACTCAGGACATTGACTGGAATATTCACCCCGACTCGCCGTTGGAGTTTATTCCGGGAAGCGTGGAGTTTATCGTTCACGACAGGCCGCGCGTAGAGATCGAGTATATAGGCGATCCGCTCTATGTTCCGCCAAGCGCGAACCCGAATTACGAGCCGCCGCCATTCTTGGATATTAAGGGTTGATGAAAATGAAGATTAAAACCAGAGATTTCGGAGAGATTGAAATTGACGAGAGCACGATTATCAACGTTCCCGAGGGAATTATCGGGTTTGAGAGCGTGAAGCGTTATACGCTGATCTATCCTCTCGGGGAGAATACATTCCCGATGTGGTTACAGTCGGTTGAGAGCGTAGAGCCGTGCTTTGTCGTGTACAATCCCACGCAGATATATTCCGATTACCGCTTTGAGATATCCGATGACGAGCAGGAGCTGCTTAAGCTCGACGAGAGCACTCCGTACACCTGCTTAGCCGTTGCGATAGTTCCCGATGATTACAAGCAGACGACCATAAATCTGCGCTGCCCGATCGTCCTAAATTTAAAGGACAATATCGCCGCGCAGGTAATGCTGGAGGACTACGACTTTAAGTATCCCGTGTATTCTAAGGAGGATTGATTATGCTGGTAGTAACGCGAAAGGCAAACGAAAGCATAACGATCTCCGACAATGTAGAGATAACGGTGCTTGAAATAACTAAGGACAAGGTGAAGATCGGGATCAACGCTCCCAAAGAGGTCAAGATTTTCCGAAGCGAGCTTAAAACGCTCCGACAGACGAACGAGCAGTCCGCTCACGCGTCGGGTGCGGCAATAGAGCAGCTTCTTAATTCACACAAACAGGAGGAGAAATAAGATGGCGAATGACATAATGCGTCTTAGCGGCATCAATTCGGGTTATGATACCGAATCGATGATCGAAAAGATGATGTCCACTTATCAGACAAAGATCGACAATCAGAATAAAAAGCTCCAGAAACTCCAGTGGCAGCAGGAGGCGTATCGTGATATAATCACGAAGCTGAGTGATTTCAAGGGCAAGTATTTTGATATACTTAAGAGGGACAGCTACCTTATGAGCCCGAACTCCTTTTCGAAGTTCAAGAGCAATATTACCAACAAGACCAACGCCGGCAAGGACACCGGTCTGAAGGTAACTACGTCTTCGAGCGCAGTTGAGGGTATCCATAAGCTGAATGTTGCGCGAACCGCTACCGCTACCACCCGTACGGGTTCCGTTCTCGGTACGCAGAACTTCAACATCGATCTCGAGAAGGCGCTTAATACCTCCGAGTACACCACCAATGACGACGGCACGAGAACCTATTCCTTTGCGCTTGATGTAAAGGTCGGAGATGTTTCCAAGACTCTGGAGTTTGAGGCAAACATCACGCCTAATCCTGACGGCAGCATTTCCGAGGCTGCTTTGGATCAGGCGAAAACCGATATTATTGCCAACCTTAATCAGCAGCTTAAGGATGACTTCGGCGAGACCGATAAGGGCAGTGGAAACTACTTCCTTCAGGCAAAGGACAACGGCGACGGCTCTATCGGATTTACAGTAAAGGGAAACTCTGCAGTTACCATTACCGAAAAAACGGGTAACTTCGGTCTGGCTAGACCCTCGACAAAGGTTGCTATCGCGCCGCAGTCTGCCGTTACGGGTCAGAATTCCATTACCGTAGACGTTGGCGGAGATGCAAGAGAAATAAAGTTCAATGCTGTTTCCGAAACATATTACGACAGCCGCAATGAGCCGGGCAATGAGAGCATTCTTGCGGAGTACAATCAGCTCAAGACTATGGCGTATATAAAGGAAAAGGGTGCAATACCTACCGATGAGCAGCTCGAAAAGTACACCTATACAAGCATTCAGGCAGCTAAGGATAAGAACACCGAGGCTATCCAGCAGGCTATGAACAGAGAGTTTAAAGGCGAGGGTATCACTTTTACGATCGACAAGTCCTATGTTACCGCAAAGGACAGCAGCGGAGAGGCCGTAAGGTTTTCGCTTACGGCAACGGGCGGCGGAACGTTTGGTATTGAAAAGGGCGGCGTATCCAACAAATTCACCGATAAGACCGAGCTGTACAATCTTGGTCTTGAGCCTAATGAGGACGGCAAGTACTCGATGAAGATAAACGGTAAGGAGATATCGATCGACAAAAACGCTACCATTGCGGATCTGGTTTCCGCTGTTAATAAGAGCGACGCGGGCGTTACCATGTCTTACTCCAAATTGGAGAATAAGTTTATTATCGAAGCTAATGATATGGGCAACGGCGGCGACGTAGATATTGACGAGAACGACGAGTTCGCAAAGGCTCTCGGCCTTACGACAAACGCGGGCGCTGTTTATGAGCTGGGCGAAAACGCTAAGTTCACGATAGACGGCGTTGAGATCTACCACAACGGCAGCTCCTACACTATGGACGGTATTACGTTCGACTTTACAGATGTTGAGCTTAACACCGACATTACGGTAAGTATTACCAAGGATAACGAAGGCATCAAGCAGGCAATTAAGGACTTCGTTAAGGACTACAATCAGCTTATTGATGACGTTTACGGCCATATAGGTACCGCTCCCAAGCGCGACGCCAAGAACAACACCTACGACCCGCTGACCGACGCTCAGAAGGAAGAGATGACCGAAAAGGAGATCGAGAAGTGGGAGGAAGCAGCCAAGACGGGTGTTATCTACAACGATTCCACGGTTTCCGGCATTATGTCCAATATCAGAATGGCGCTTTACAATAGCGTTACGCTTGACAACGGCTCCAGGTTCGGACTGTACAATATGGGTATCAGTGTCGTAACGTCTATGACCGACAGCGAGGGTGCGCGCCACGGTAAACTTGAGATAGATGAGGAGGCTTTCGATAAGGCGTTCGAGGAAAATCCCGAGGCTATCTCGAAGCTGTTCACCGATCCCGAGTCGGGCATTATGAAGAAGGTCAGCGAGACCATTGACGGCGCTATCAGCACTACGAGGCTCACGGGCAATACTGTGAAGGGCACTCTGATCCGCAAGGCTGGTCTCCAGAGCGGCTCTACCGCCAAGAACAACGCGATTTACCGTCAGATGGAGCAGATAAACAAGCGCATCGGCCAGTTGCAAGACCGCTATGATTCCAAGGAAGAGTATTGGTGGAGCGTATTCACCAACCTTGAGAAGATGATGTCCGATATGAACAGCCAGTCCAGTTATATGGCGAACTTCCTCGGCAGTTCTGGCACAACTCAGTAATAAATAACGGGATGGCGCCGCACTGGGAAAGTCTCCTATGGAGCGTCTTCTATTAGATAAGGAGAAGGAAAAGCATGATAAATCCTTATTCCGAATACAAGAAGCAGTCTGTTACGACCATGACCCCTGTCGAGGTCGTTATCAAGCTGTACAGTGAGATAGAGCGTCAGCTTGCTATCGGCATGGATTTTGTCGAGAAGAAGAATTACGCGAAATCAAACGCCGCATTTATCAAGGCGGAGGACTGCATTGACGCGCTCAGAGAAGCGTTGGATATGTCCGTGCCGATTTCTCAGAATCTGGAAAGTCTATACATCTTCTTCTATAAGGAGATAGTAAAAGCGAATGTAAGCAAGGACTGCACCGAGATCAAGAAGATAATCCCGATGATAGGGGAGCTTCGCGACGCGTTCACGCAGATAAGCCAGATGACAAGAGAAGAGATCGAGGCACAGGATAAACAAAATCATAAAAAGGGCATATTATAATATAAGATCAGAGAATGCCGCAGAAAGAGGGGAAAAGTATGGCGGAGCTTTTTGGCTGTGAGAGAGTGAATGAGATCATGACACGGATACTCAGCACTCTTCAGGAATACGAAAAACAAACGGATAGCATGATCAATGCCGAGCTTGAGATTATTCAGCAGGGGCTTATCGCCAGAAATGAATTGATAGACAACCTCGAAGACCTTAAAGAGGATCTTGACGCGGTCGTAGGGTGCGAACCTCCCGATGAACAAACGCTGCTCAAAGCGCTGATTAACGGCAGCTACGTCAGCATAACGCTTGACGAAACGCATAAGAAGCTGCAGCTGCTCCAGCGTAATATCGCAGTAGCAAAGCAGAGAATTCTCGACAAGGACAAGGTCATTAACGGGCAGTTCAAGGATCGGCACGTTGATTCGCGCCGTGAGCTTGAGCAGCTCAAGCAGACCAAGCAGAAGATCGGCTACTATAACAGCGCGGTTGTTGGCAGGGCAACGGGTCAGTCGCTGAACAAAAATTTGTAGGATAAAACCGCCGAGCATGGATGTGAGGCGGTTTTTTATTATTTTGGAGGGTGATATGAAGTGTGAACTATGTCCGCGGCGGTGCGGGGTTGACAGGACAGTCTCGCGCGGGTACTGCGGAATGAGTACGGAGATCACTGCCGCGAAGGCTATGCTGCACTATTGGGAGGAGCCGTGCATTTCGGGGGAACGCGGTAGCGGTGCGGTGTTCTTTTCGGGGTGCGTGCTGAAATGCGCGTATTGTCAGAACTACGATATCAGCACGGAGCATAAGGGGAAGACCGTCTCCGTTAAGCGGCTTGCGGATATATTTCTAGAGCTCCAGCGGCAGGGGGCGCAAAATATAAATCTTGTCAACCCTACGCATTTTGTTCCGCAGATAATAAACGCGCTAGAAATGGCAAAGGAACAAGGTCTGATTCTCCCGATAGTCTGCAATTCAGGTGGATACGAGCGTGTGGAAACGCTGCGAATGCTTGACGGACTGGTGGACATTTATCTTCCCGACATCAAGTATTTCGACGACAGTTTGGCGAAAACGCTCTCGGACGCTCCGAATTATTTTGATACGGCAATGTGCGCTGCTGCCGAAATGATAAGGCAGACAGGCAAGCCTGCACTCAACGAGGACGGCGTGCTGCTGCGCGGAACAATCGTTCGCCATCTGTTATTGCCCGGGCAATATAAGGACACGATCGAGATAGTAAAGCGTGTTGGAGAACAGTTCGGTGGGGAAATACTGTTCAGCCTGATGAGCCAATACACGCCGTTCGGCAAGGTAAAAACCGATACGCGTTTTGAGAAATTCAACCGCCGCATAACTACTTTTGAGTACCGTAAGGCGCTGGATGCGGTGTACGAGACGGGATTGACAGGCTATATGCAGGAAAAGTCCTCCGCGAAGGAGGAGTATACTCCGATATTTGATTTTTCGGGCTTATAAAATATTACCGATTTTAGAAAAGACTGCACAGTGGTTCTGTACAGTCTTTTTCTTTTGTGGTGACCTTCACGGTTAAACAAGCATTATGTGTTTATTCACCGGAAAGCAGCGCCCTCGGCGCGATCTTCCTCACACGCAGCGACATCAGGCAAGCCGCTCCGAACGCGAACAGGACAAGCACAATCCCCGCAATTATGCAGATATCCGCAGGCACTATAAAAGTTCCCTTGACTACTCCGATGCCGCTCAAAAAAACCGCCATGAGCGGATTTATTATCCCAATACTTACAGCGATTCCCACCGTCACGGAAATTATTATGGACGGCATAAAGCTTATCGCCGTCTGCAGTACAAGCTGCCCTGTGGTGAAGCCCAGAGCCTTTAAAATGCCATAATCCCGCATTTTGCCGTTTAATAGCGTTCTCACCAGCAGATACATTACAAAAATAATTACAATGCAGCTTATTATCACGATGGCTATAACAAGGAACGTCATCAGCAAAACATATACTTTGCCCGTGCTTTCTATGAACAACAAGATGTTCTGCACAGCGTTTACATCGCTTCCAAATTGCTCTGACAGCCCGTTGTTGAAATCGTCAATATCCGTGCCGTCTGTCAGGTTTATGTAGTAGGTCACGTTTGGCAGGGAGCTTATTTTTTCATACCCCTCGCGGGTCATAATGCAATCTTTTCCGAGATAGTTGGAGCATTGCGTAAATCCCGACACAATATATTTTCCATTTGAATTTCCAACCTTTAAAGTAATCTCGTCGCCGATCTTGATACCATTTTCATTTGCGTATTTTGCGGCAATTGCCAATTCATTGCCGTATTTGGGGTAACGTCCCTCTATCGCCCTGCTTTGATTATTCATCTTTGAGCAATCGTCCGTTACGGCTACGAACAAAGAGACCCCGCCAACATGCTGCACCTCCATATTATTGCTGGTGAACAGGTAAAATTTCTCGACGCGGCTGTCCTCACGCAATATGGAAATAAGTTCATCTTCTTTCTTAAGGTTAACGTTTATTGCCGAGTCCGCAAATTCTCCTGCGATCATTTCTATCATTGGTTGGATATCCACTATCGTGTTCCTGACCGAGGTTGCGGAAAATACCAAAATCAGCGAAATAACAAGCATTGTAACACATATAATCAGGTTCTGCTTAAGTCCCCCAAGCGTGGTTTTCATGGCAAGAGCGGCGTTTAAAGACAGCGAGGTTTTTTCAAGCCTCACATGATTTCTCTTGAAATTGTGGGTGCTATCCCTTGCCGCATTGCCGTTATTGGTTCGATATTTTTTATTTTTTTTGCGGAAAAATACACCGCCGCCGAAACGACACCCGAAATGAAAATTACCGTAAACAATATTGGAAGAGGCTGAAATCTTATTATATAGGGAATACCCGTTTGGGCTATCATCATTTCGTTCACAGCGGGAAAAACGCAGTAGGAAAGCACGGTACCAATAACCGTGGCAATTGCGGATATTCCCGCAAACTGCGCAAGCAGCGCGGAAATAAGCTGACGGCCGGTATAGCCTACCGCTTTAAGCGCACCCAAATTCTGCATATTTTCACGGATATAATTTGCAATGTCGGAGACGATGACCACTACTCCGATAAGCAGCACCAGAAACGCCATTGCGCTTAAAATTCCCGCGCATATCATCTGCGAAATATATCTTGACGTTGTGACCAGTTTGTAGTCGTTTTTGGTAACCACAACATCGGGATATTCCTTTGATATCGCGTCCTTGATCTCGGTGCCTATATCCTCGCATTTTGATATGTCGTTTACCCTTGCGGAAACGTATGCGGAATTAAGAGCGCAGCTCTTTTCGGAAAATTCATTAAATATATCTTCCGTCATCAGCATTGCCATCATTCCGCAGTTGTGAGAGCCTATCATCGCGCTGTTAAAAAAACCGCATACGGTGTATTCGGACTCTTCGCCCAAAAATGTTATTTTTATCGTGTCACCTGCAGCGTAATTATTTCCCGTGCCGTAAAGCATGGGAAGATAAATCCCGCTTTTGAAATCACTGTCCTCGGTAATTTCAAACCCTCCGACGCTTCTGGAAAGAGCGTCCTCCTTTTCAAGCAGCACCGCAAGCATGGATAATTCGCCTCCGTTGTACTTAAAGGAAGAGAGAGCGCAAAACGCGTCGCTTACGGTAAATTCCGTAATGTCGGTACGTTCCTTAAGCGTATCGGAAATAAAATTTTTAAAATCGTTACTGATAACATATGCAGAAAGATTTACATGACCGTCGTTCAGCTTATCGTGGCTGCGATCAAAATTTTTTCTGTAATCCATTGAGAGCATAAGCCACAAATTCATCATGATCGATGCAAGCAGCACAAGCACCACGATAGCAACGGTCTGTCCCTTTGCCTTGCGGATATTAGATCTCGCGAGAAGTAAGTTTTTATTCATTTTACCACCCCATTTCCGAAAGGAACGTCGAAAGCTTTTTATGACGTTCGCTGTCGTCGGGACGATATTTCCCAAGATCACATTCGCCGAGTATCGAGCCGTCCTTTAAGTACAGGATACGGTTTCCGCGGCGTGCGCTGCGCATATCGTGCGTTACCATAACGACGCTCTGTCCCCGCTCGTTGAACTCGGTGAGCGTGTTCAAGACGTCCATTCCCGTCTGCGAATTCAGCGCACCCGTCGGCTCGTCGGCGAACAGTATCTCGGGAGTGTTTATCAGTGCGCGGACTATCCCTGCCCTCTGCGCCTCGCCGCCCGAAATCTGTGTCGGGAATTTTTGTTGAGTTTCCTCGGAAATGTCCACCGCCGCAAACAATTCCTTTGCGCGTTTCACAAGAGCGGCTTTGTCACGGTTCAAAAGCAGCCCTGCCGCCATAACATTGTCGAAAACGCTCATCGAATCAATAAGGTATATCTGTTGAAACACGAACCCGCAGTGTTCGCGGCGAAATACCGCCAGTCCGTCGGAGCTAAAATCCGAGATAACCTTTTCGCTGAACGTGATCTTTCCGAGCGACGGCGTATCCATTCCCGAAAGCGCGTACAGAAGCGTGGATTTTCCCGCGCCCGACGCGCCCATGATCACCGTAAAATCACCCTTATACAGCTCCAGATCAACGTTTTTAAGAACGTGCTGCAATGCGCCTCCGCTTGAGAAGCTCTTGCTTAAGCCTTCGGTCTTTAACAATATTTCTTTCATTGAAGAACCTCCATAGATTGTTTTTACACGTTCTATTATAGCGTTTCAATTCTTAAATGTCTTTAAGGAATTCTTAAATTTTCCTTAAATATTTCCCGAAAGCGAAATAAAAACGATGATCTTCAAGCCGTTTCGACCGTTTTCGATAAGCAGTTCCCCTTTCATCTCCGTCATAAATCTGTCTGAAATATATAGACCCAGTCCCGCGCCATTAACGTTCTGAGTATTGCTTCCACGCTTAAATTTTTCTTTTAGCAGCGGCAGCTCCTCCGCGCTTACACCGCCGCCGAAATCCTCAAACACAACAACGAGACGCCGATTATCCAATGCGGTATTCACTTCGATATCCGTGTTCGCGTATTTATATGAATTTGCGAAAATATTGTCGAAAACCTGCTGTAAACGCAGCTTGTCAGCGTATATCATACACTCGGGAATGTTCGGTATCTGCGCCTTGTGAAAGTAGTCCGCGCTCTCCAGCATACCGCGCAGTTCCGCGCTTGACATATCCGCGGGCGTTACGGTGAGTTGTTGCAGCTCTTCTAAGGTCGCCGAGAAAAGATTTCCGACAAGCGTGTTAATCTGATCGGCTTTTGAGATTATCCGAGTGAAATTCTCGCGCGTTTTATCGTTCTCGGCAACTGTCGTGCCAAGCTCCGATACTGCCTTTATACTCGCGACGGGCGTACGGATATCGTGCGATAATTTTGCGATGAGCTCCTTTTTTGATGCGTTCGCTTTAGCCTCGGCAAGCCGTGCATTTTTCAGCTCGGAGCGCATTATGTCAAAGCTTTCGGTAAACGCTCCGAATAGGTTCCCCCTATCCATTTGAAGCGGAACGTCGAGATTTCCTCTCGCGACGCGCTCCGCAAATCCCTTTAGATTTCCGAACGGCTTCACGACAACGCGGTTCAGATAAAATGAATATCCCGCGCAGATGATAATTTGTGTTGACGCAGCTATTCCGAACACAGTAACAAGAGCGTTTCGGTCGCTTTTTAGTGTGTCGGAGCTGTCGTTATACACGATAATTTTTCCGACAACAGCACCGTCGACCTCGATATCCGAAACGGTATCGCGGTGCGAGATCGCGGCGTTTACGCTTTCGGAAAGCCCCGTCCTTGTTCTGAAAACGACTTCGCCGTCGTTATTGATAACAACATAATCAAGCGCGGTTTCATTAACATGAGCCGCTATTTTATGCCAATCCTCGCGCACCGACTGTACCGCCTCGTTTACCTCAACGGTATCCTGCTTGTATTCCGTACCGTGAAACGCGAACCAAATCAATACCGCGATCTCAAGCGCGAACACGATTATCAGAGCGCACGTAAATATTCCGTTTCTCATCGCTTACCTCCGCGGAATTTGTAGCCGTCGCCCCATACGGTGACTATGTACTCGGGCGAGCTCGGGTCGCGTTCTATCGCCTCGCGTATCTTGCGGATATGTACGTTGAGCGTGCCATCGCCCGTAAACTTGTCCTCCCATACGTTTTCGAAAAGCTCCTGTTTGGATACGGTTTTGTTTTCGTTTTTGATAAGGTACGCAAGCAGCCTGAATTCCAGCGCGGTGAGTTTCACGGGTTCGCCTTGGACGACCGCCGTTTTCGCATTGAGATCAACGCGCAGCCAGCCGTCATCATAACCGTCTGCCCCCTGTCTGTAACGCTTTAGTACAGCTTTTATCTTGGCGAGCAGCACGCCGAGCGAATACGGCTTTTGTATGTAATCGTCGCCGCCGATATTCAGCGCAATTATCTGATCGTCGTCGCTTGTCCGTGCCGAGATAAACAAAATCGGTATCTGGGTTTTTTCGCGCAGCTCTTTGCACAATTGAAAGCCGCTGTCGTCGCCGAGGTTAATGTCCAGCAGCAACAGGTCCGCCGAGTTTTCAGTGAAAAAGGCGCGGCACTCCTCCGCCGTATACACCGCGGCAGTTGTTACGCCGAACATATTGAAGTATTCCGCCGTGCTGTCCGCAAGCAGCTTTTCGTCATCTATTATAAGGCAATCGTATTTCATAAAAAGCCCTCCACGATCGTACTTTATTAAGTATAGCATATTTTAAAGAATATAGCAAGCGCGGCAGGAACAAATTAGTCTGCCGCGAATTAAGTATATTTCCGGCGCTTGTACTTCAGATATTGTCATACAGAAATTTGGTGCCAAGCGTAATCGCTCGACACCAAAATAACTCTATACAGCAAGCGTCGTAAAAGGCGCTTTTGATTTTTTAGTTATTCCTTTACCGAACCCGAAACAAGGTTTGAGTAAATGGACTTTTGCAGTGCAAGGAAAATTACAAGCGTCGGGATAATACATATTATGATTCCCGCGAAGATGATCTCCCATTTTGCTCCGTAAGGACCCACGAACGTGTAAAGCGCTGTCGATACTACGGCGTTCTTTTTGCTTGGCATATAAAGCTGAGCGGTGTAGAAGTCGTTGTAAATACCGACAAACTTGATAACCAGAACGGTCGCAATCGCGGGGCGGAGCATGGGGAGTATAATGCTCCAGTACACCCTGGGATAGGAGCAGCCGTCAAGGATGGCGCTCTCGTCAAGCGATACGGAAATATTGTCGAGGAACTGGATAAATATCTGGATAGCGATAATATCCGTTCCTATGTACATGATAATTGGAGCAGCCATGTTGTCGTAGAGACCGAGCTTGTTTACGATCTGGAATACCGTTACCTGCATTGAGATGCTCGGCAGCAGTGCTACTACAAGGAAAACCGCCTTGACTACCTTTGTGAACATCATGCTGAAACGTTGAACTACAAACGCGGTCATCGTGCCGGTGATTATCGTGCCGAAACAGGAGATCACGAGGATTATCATGGTGTTGAACAATCCTCGGAGCACGTTGCCTTGATTGAACGCGGTCACATAGTTGCTGAACTGCGGTACGGAGGGAAGCGCGAAAACGTTTGACTGGATATACTCGTCGTGCGTCTTGAGCGATCCGAAAAGAACAATAATAAGCGGAATGATAACGACAAGACAGCATAGTACCAGAAAAGCATATTTCAAAACCTGAAAGAGAATTCTGACAGATTTCGGGGTCTCCTTGAACGTATAGTCTTTAAGATCAAAATAATGTTTATTTTCCGCCATACCATCACTTCCTCTCTCTGAAACACAGCTTCTGAACTCCCGTTATGATCAGAATTATTAATAATAGGACTATTGCCATTGCCGAGCCCAGCCCGACCTTTTTATACGTGAACGCCGTATCTATCGTCTTGATAACAAACGTCGAGGTGTCGTTTCGTCCTCCTGTGATTATGTACGGTATCTCGAATACGGACGCCGCGCCTTTGATGGCAAGAACGAGCTGAAGAGCGATGATTGATCTGATACTCGGGAAAACGATGTACCAGAAACGCTGCCAGCCGTTTGCGCCGTCGAGGTCCGCCGCCTCGTAGATGTCTGGAGAGATCGACTGAATAGCGCCAATGAACATAATGATGTCAAATCCGATATATCTCCAGACTGACGCGAAAACCAGGCAAAGATTTACAAGTCCCGGAGTGGAGAGCCACTTTACAGGGTCAAGACCGAACAGCGCAAGAATGGTGTTGAGCGTACCCTCGCTGTTCGTAATACCGTCGCCCTTCTGAAAGAAACGGCGGAAGATAAGCGATACCGCAACGCCGTTCATCATGTACGGGAAGAACAGTATTCCCTTGAAGAGGTTGCCGAATTTGATCTTCGAGCAGAGTATCGTAGCTATCAGCAGTGCGAGAGCAAGCTGAATAAACGAGCCGAAGAAGTAATAGATACAGTTTTTAAAGGTGCTGAGGTAGGTAGGGTCCGTAAACAACGTAACATAGTTGTCAAGAGCTACCCATTTCGGGTTTACGCCAAGCTGGTCGCGCTCCTGAAAGCTGAAGATAACCATGTTGACCGCGGGGATAAGCGTGAATATTGTCAGAAGAACGATCGGTATCAGCAGAAACAGAACCGTTGTGATGTACTTCTGACCCGTGTAACCTCGCACCCACTCCATAAGGGTGCGCTTTTGCTTAACATTGGCACTCATTACAGTAACCGTCCTTTCAATTTAAATGGTTGCTCTACATAGGAGAGTATAGCGTTTCGCTCCGAGAAATCATGCCCGGAGCGAAACGCCGTGAGAAAACTATGAAAAATTGATTGGTTTAGCCGAGTGTTGCCATATAAGCCAGATAATCCTCATTTGCGTCTCTTGTTTCTGCCCACTTTTTGTTGCACTCGTCTATGATAGCTTTGAAAGCCGCTTCATCGTTCTTAAATGCAGCCTCTGCCATACGGATCTTGAAGTTTGCAGCGTCATCATTGTAGAGACCTATCTCGGAGTCGTTGTCAATTGCGTTCCAAACGCCTACCAGACCATCGGGAGCGGGAGAAGCAACGAAGAACTCGCAATCCGCGAAAGCTTCGAGGTAATCGGGCATATCGGCGCCTCTTACGGGAGATACGCCCTGGTTGTAGGAAATATACGGAGAATCATTTACAAACCAGTCGATATATGCCTTGCCAAGCTCCTTAACAGCCTCGTCACTGTGAACGTTTACGCCGAGCGCGTAGTCGGAGGTACTCTGTGCATACTGCTTGCCGTCCTTGGTGAACGGAGCGGGCATATAACCGATATCCTGAGGATTATCGCCTGATTCCTGGAACTGAGATACAGCCCAAGAGCCCATGATCATCGTAGCGATTTTGCCTGCGTTGATAGCGGGCTTGGAACCCTCCCAGTCGCCGGTCATAGGATCTTCCTCGTGAATGTCGGTTTCCTTGAAGATGTCGAACATCAGCTTCATGGTGTTGTAGTAATCTTCGCCCTCAACAAAAAGGTCTCTCTTCGAGGTAAGGATATCGTTCTGGATATTGCTGTTGCCCGAAACCGCAACGGACATATCAATGATCTGAGCGAGAGCCCAACCGGTGTTGAAGTTGGTGTAGTAAGGGATGACCTCGCCATCGAACTGATCCTTGATCTTCTTCAGAGCGGCAACAAAGTCTTCAGGGGTCTTCGGTATCTCAGTAACACCCGCTTCAGACCAAATTCTCTTGTTGTAGCACAGACCGCCCGAAACGGCACCCATATGCGGAATTCCGTATACAACGTTGTCATACATTTTCTGATCCATCCAGAAATATCTCTCGTTAAGAGTTTCATAATCTCCGAGCGGCTCAAAGAAGTTGCCGAGATCCATAACCTTTACCTGATCCGGAATCATCAGAACGTCGCCGTAGTTGTCGGTGCTCATCATTGTGGTAACGTCGCCTGCGTACTTTGTAAAGCCTTGGTACTCGACCTTGCAGTTGAATTTCTCCTCAAACTCTTTTGTCCATTCCTGGAGCTGCTGGGAGTCGTTGCAGAGGTCGGTACGGTGAGTGAGTACCTTAAGAGTCAGACCGTCCGTTATCTTGGAAGCGTCATAGAAGTTATCGCGAACAGACTGCGTTTCGTTGTCAATGGGGTTGTTTGCGGGAGTGCTGCTCGTGCTGTTATCGGTAGTGCTGTTACTGCCGTCCGTGGAACTGCTCGTTGAGCTTGTTGAACTCGTTGAGCTTGAGCTGCTGCTGTTACTGGGGGTATCGTTGGAGTTACAGCCTGCGAAAGAGAGAACTGTCGCAACGGAAAGTACGCCCGCCATGATCTTTTTCAGTTTCATAATATTCCTCCGTAAAACAAATTGGGATAAATAAAAGTTGTGTATTCGATTAAGCGTTTTATGAAGTTATCAATAGCTTAATCATATTTTAATTATAACTTTTTTAAGCATTTTTGTCAAGTTTATTTTTTATTTTTTGTAAATGCGCATAAAAAAAGCCCCGCATATTTGTGTAAATGCACACATATGCGAGACATAAACAGTGTAATTCGTGTAACTTAACGCATAAACGCATCAAGCCAAATAGCTCTAATAACTTAATTTGCTTATTTGAGGTTAAATTAAGTTAAAATGCAATCCTTTTCTCAATATACGCTTTTACGTCGGAGAGGGGGATTCTTACCTGTGACATCGTATCACGCTCACGGATGGTCACGCAGTTGTCGTTTTCGGTGTCAAAGTCGTAGGTAATGCAGAACGGTGTGCCTATCTCGTCTTGGCGGCGGTATCGCTTTCCGATAGCTCCCGACTCGTCATAGTCGACTGCGAAATACTTGGACAACTTCTCGAACAACTCGTTAGCCTTTTCGGAAAGCTTCTTGGAGAGCGGCAGAACGGCAGCCTTTATCGGCGCAAGGGCGGGGTGGAGGTGCATGATCGTTCTTGTAGTGCCGTCCTCAAGAGCCTCCTCGTCGTATGCGTCGCAGACTACTGCGAGGAACAAGCGTTCCACTCCGAGCGACGGCTCGATAACATAGGGCACGTACTTCTCGTTGGTTTCGGGGTCGAAGTATTCAAGCGACTTTCCGCTCGTGTTGATGTGCTGTGTGAGGTCGTAGTCGGTTCTGTCGGCAACGCCCCAAAGCTCGCCCCAGCCGAACGGGAATATAAATTCGAAATCGGTCGTCGCTTTGGAATAGAACGCAAGCTCCTCGGGGTCGTGGTCGCGCAGGCGGAGGTTTTCCTCCTTTATACCGAGAGACAGCAGGAAGTTTTTACAATAGGTTCTCCAGTAATCGAACCATTCAAGATCTGTTCCGGGCTTGCAGAAGAACTCCAGCTCCATCTGCTCAAACTCGCGAACGCGGAAAATGAACTGTCCGGGGGTGATCTCATTTCTGAACGACTTGCCGACCTGCGCCACGCCGAACGGAACCTTTTTGCGCGAGGTGCGCTGAATATTCGCGAAGTTTACGAATATGCCCTGCGCGGTCTCGGGACGGAGATACAGCTCGTTCTTGTTGTCCTCGACCGTGCCCTGCGCAGTCTTGAACATCAGGTTGAATTGACGTATATCTGTGAAATTCGTGCTTCCGCAGTTGGGGCACTTTATCCCCTTTTCGCGGATATAGTCCATCATCTTATCGTTAGCCCAGCCGTCCGCGGTAGTTTCGCCAAAGTCCTCTATAAGTTTGTCCGCGCGGTGACGGGTCTTGCAGTCCTTGCAGTCCATAAGCGGATCGGAGAAGCCGCCGACGTGCCCCGAAGCCACCCATGTCTGAGGGTTCATAAGAATAGCGCTGTCAAGTCCGACGTTGTACTTGTTCTCCTGAATGAACTTCTTTCGCCAAGCCTTCTTGATATTCTCCTTGATAAAGGATATGAGAACTTTGCAGTTAGATG